>ERZ1046148.30-NODE-30-length-78976-cov-11.708810_pt1 | contig 78976 bp, 95 predicted proteins | sample MGYA00383090_ERZ1046148 | MGnify/ENA primary metagenome ERZ1046148 (study PRJEB29581, sample SAMEA5548360) | metagenome | biome: marine; feature: coastal; material: water | depth 25 m | study: Short-term variability in the microbial, nano- and picoplankton dynamics... | reverse complement strand
CAGCAGAAGAGCCGGTAGCAGAAGAAGCTCCAGCAGAAGAAGCTCCAGCAGAAGATTCAGATAAATAAAGTTTGAAATTTATAGTTTTGGTATTGGTAAATTAAGATATGAATATTTTTTTTATTACACCATTTCCTGACTCAATCAAGACTTTAGTCGAAAATAATATTGCTAACCAAGGGGTTAAGAAGGGGTTAGTAAATATTGACATTGTTAATCCTAGAGATTTCACTAAAGACTCTTATAAAAAAATAGATGACGAGCCTTATGGCGGAGGAAGTGGAATGGTTATGATGTGCCAGCCATTTTTTGATGCAATCGATTATTGTATATCTAAGTCTGATAGTAAGCCAAGAATTATATTTCCATCTCCAAGAGGAGAAGTATTAAATCATTCTATTTCATCTGAGCTCAGCAAAGAAGAAGCATTGATATTTATCTGTGGTCATTACAAGGGATTAGATGAAAGAATTATTGATAAATATGTAGATCTTGAGATATCTATTGGAGATTATATTATCTCAAACGGCGAACTATCTTCTATGATTGTGTTTGATTCTATTGTTCGTTTAATACCAGGAGTATTAAATGATTTAAATTCTGCAATGACAGATTCTTTTGTTGACGATTTACTTGATGCTCCTTATTTTACGCGGCCTAATCAAATAGATGGATTAAAAGTGCCAGATGTGCTATTATCAGGCAATCACAAGTCTATTGAGAATTGGAAAAAAAAGAAAAAGATTGAAATAACCAAAGACAGAAGACCTGATCTTTGGAGAAAGTATAAGAAATTAAATGATTAAAGATAATTTAAGAGACGATATTCCAAGTTTTAAGACTGGAGATACATTATCTATAAATGTTAATGTAAGAGAAGGAAAGAAAGTCCGACAACAGCTTTTTAAAGGTACTGTTATCGCACGTAAAGGCTCTGGTATTTCAGAGACTATTACTGTTAGAAAGATGTCAGATGGCATAGGAGTTGAAAGGGTATTTCCTCTTCATTCACCGGTTATTGCTTCTATGAAAGTAGATAGAGTAAATAAAGTTAGAAGAGCAAAACTTTATTACTTAAGAGGTCTTTCTGGTAAAGCAGCAAGATTAGCTGAAAAAAAATAAAGATTGATTTATAATACCCTACTGTTTGTTCTAAGTTTATCTCACATGTCTGTACACGTCGTAATGATGTTAATTCCAAGCATGTTTATTAATCTGGTTAACTTTTATGATCTTAGTGCATCATCTCTTGGATTAATTTTTAGTATTAGTAGTTTTTGTTTTGGTCTTGGTTCTCTACCTATGTCTTTGTTATATAATAAATATGGACCTAGAACACTGCTTGTATTCTCTCAAATAGGAATCTTTGTTTCTGCTCTTTTAGCATCTAACTGTCAGAGCGTTGAAAGTTTTGCAATCTTTAATATTTTTTTAGGACTTTTTGCTAGTATTCATCATCCTGTATCTTTAACTCTTATATCGGAAGTGTTTGATAAGAATATATCAAAAGCAAACGCATTTCATGGTATCTTTGGAAGTTTAGGCGTATCTACTGGACCATTGCTGTGCTATTATGCAACTACTAATTTTGATTGGCAATTTTCTTTTTTTATAATAGCTATTTTTAATCTATTGATTGCACCTATAACTTATTTTGTTATTCCTAAATCTAAAGTACGAGCATCAATAAATACTTTAGATTTTAAGATAGGAAATCAATTAAAAATGTTGAAGATATTTTTTCTTATATCTTTAATTGTAGGTATCGTATTTACCATTTTTAACACCTTCATTCCATCTGTTTTTAAAGTTGCAATTGGAGAACAATCAAACTTATTTGTATCAGGAATTTTAATATGTGGAATTTTTGGACAAATATTATCAGGATTTTTTGGAGATAAGTTTAATAGAATGAAATTATTATCATTTGTTCTTATGATATTATGCCCATTATTTATTGCTACCTATTTTTTAAGCAATTTTTCATTAGTGGCAGTTTCAGTATTATTGGCCATTTTTATGTACGCTATCCAGCCTCTGATAAATTCAATTATTAAAGATATTACTACTGCAAAAATTCGTTCTGTAGTTTTTGGAATAAACTTCTTCTTAATGTTCGGAGTATCAGGGCTTGTGGCAGCATTAGGAGGATTAATTGCAGATTTGTATAGTTTTCAATTAATTTTCCCTATATTCTCGATATTATTTCCATTAGGAATTTTTTTATTGTATTTATTGTATAAGAACAAAAAAGTGATAGAGGCATAATGTTAGTAAGTATGACAGGTTTCGGTGTTGGACATTACGAAGATAATAGTGTTGTCGTAGATGTAGAACTAAAGTCTTTCAATTCAAGATATTTTGAATTAAATACTAGATCATTTGATTTATCTGGAGAATCAGAATATAAAATAAGAACCTTCTTAAAAAATAAACTGAAGAGAGGTTCTATTAATTTGAGCGTGAAAATTGACTCTAAAGATCAATTAAGATTAAATAAACACAAATTAGAAAGTATTTTAAAATCATACAGAGTGATTGAGAAGGAATATGGCTTAGATCTAAATTACAGTCATTTACTTAAAAATAATGATATGATGAGCTTTAGAACCCTCCCTAAATCAGTGGAGAGTAAGGTTTTGAAGGCCGTAAAGCTTGCTACTGATCAAGTTTTAGATATGAGATCGAAAGAGGGCAAGTCTATTGAAAAAGAGTTTATGAAATACATTACTATCGCAAAGAAAGATTTGAATAAAATAGAATCTATTTATCTGAAGTTGGTTCAAAAGAAAGTGAATTCAAAAAAGACAAGTGAATCTAAAGTAGAAGAATTAGAGAAGCTTGATGTAACCGAGGAAATTGACAGAACAAATAGTCATTTTAATCAAATAGTGCTTTCTGTTAAATCGAAGGATCTTTCAGGCAAAAAAATAAGCTTCATTTTACAAGAGATTAATAGAGAATCGAATACAATATTATCTAAATTTTTAGATAAAAATATTGCTAAACATGCGATAAGTTTAAAGATGCAGGCAGAAAAATTAAGAGAACAAGTGAGTAACATTTTATGAAGAACTTCTTTGTTATATCGGGATCTTCAGGTTCAGGAAAAACAACATTATTAGAATCGCTTTCTCGTGATTTGAATATGGATATCTCAGTTTCATGCACAACTCGAAATAAGAGAAAATATGAAATTGATGGAGTACATTATTCCTTCGTGTCAGAAGAAAAATTTCAGGATATGATTGATGAGAATAAGTTTCTTGAATATGAAAATGTTCATGGCGATCTGTATGGAACGCCATTAGATAGTTTAACGAGATATATGGAAGAAAATAAATCTATTTTTCTAGAATTAGATGTAAAAGGAGCGTTAAGCTTTAAAAAAATATACCCATCAAATACAATATCTATCTTTCTTTCACCTCCAAACTTAGAAGAATTAAGACATAGATTGGTAAATAGATCTACTGAATCTACTGATGAAATTGAGAAAAGATTAAGCAGATTTGAAGAAGAAGACAATTTAAAAAAAGAATTTGACTATACACTTATTAATGATAATTTTGAAACCACGTTTGAGAAGCTAAAAAAAATGGTTATTTCATTTAAAGAAAAGGATTAAAAAATGGCAGTTGAAGCAATTTCTTTTAAAAAATTATTAAAAAAAACTGATGATATCTACGAAGCAGTTCTTGTTTCTTCTAAAAGAGCTAAGCAGATTTTACAAGATCGCGTTGTGAAACAAATGATTGATGAAAATGAAGAAATAGCAGATGATGATGGGATCTTTGCAGAACCTGTTGTTAGAGAAAATATCGACTACGATAAAGAAGAAAAAGTTACAAGCATTGCTCTTGACGAATTTTTAGATGGAAAAATTGATTGGAAAAAGTCAGACGAGTCAATTGACAGATAATCTCAGTTTAAAAAAACAATATCTTTCTCAGAATAAAGAATTATTTGGCAAAGAAATCTTTCTCAAATTAGACAAAAAATCTAAATTATCAAAAACTGTAGTAATCGATGATACGTGGTATCATGCACTTCAGAACGAGTTTTCAAAGGATTACTGGAAATCTTTAACAGACACTGTCCGTAAACTTTACAAGACAAAGGTAGTATATCCCGATCCTAAAAAGGTCTTTAATGCTTTTGATTCTACGCCGTTTAATAAAGTTAAAGTAGTTATTATAGGACAAGATCCATATCATGGTGCTGGACAGGCACATGGATTATGTTTTAGTGTTGAGAAAGATACTAAAATACCTCCTACTTTACGCAATATCTACAAGGAGTTGAACTCAGATGTAGATATATCTATTCCAACTACCGGTAACTTACAATCTTGGGCGGATCAAGGAGTTTTAATGTTAAATACAGTATTAACTGTTGAAGCTAATCAGGCTAATTCACATAAGGAGTTAGGGTGGGAAAAATTCACGAAGGCAGCTATTAAAGTCGTATCCAAAGAATTAGAAAATGTAGTATTTATACTATGGGGAAAGCAAGCACAGTCTTTTTCTACTATTCTAAATGAAGATATCCATTACATCCTTTCTTCTGTGCATCCTTCACCATTATCAGCGCATAATGGATTTTTTGGATGCAAACACTTTTCTAAAGCTAATGATTATCTAATAAAACAAGGTAAGACTCCTATAGATTGGAGCATATAGTGAATGCTTTTAGACATAAAAGGCCAAAAAAATAAATATGGATATAAAGGATTAACTTGTCAGATGTCAAAAAGATTGCTAATCTATTAAAGAGGCAATTTAATGATGTTGAAAGTATGTGGATAAACATAAACTTCAAGAAAAATGGCAGATAATAAAAATAACGATATAAACTTACAGCCACAGGCTATAGAAGCAGAAGAAGCAGTTCTTGGTTCTATGATGATTGATGAAAATGCTACTAATAAAGCAATAACTTTATTAGGGTCTAGTCATTACTTTTATAAAGATTCTCATAAGAAAATTTTTGATGCCATGCTTTCTTTATCCTCTAAAAATAGTCCGATTGATACTGTTTCTGTATCTGATGAGTTAAAGAAAACTAAGTCATTGAAATCTGCAGGAGGTTTGTATTATTTAACTGGTTTAGTAGATAAAGTTCCTACTTCTGCAAATGTTGAAGTATATGCCTCAATAGTTAAAGAAAAAGGAATACTTCGTGACTTAATTTCAGCTTCACATCAAATTTCTAAGAAGGCGTTTGATGCAGGAGATGCTGTTGGGTCTATTCTTGATGAAGCTGAACAGTCTATATTCAATCTTACAGAACAAAAAGATACTAAAATTTATGCGCATATTGAGCCAATCTTAGCTGACACAGTAAAAAGATTAGAAAGTATTGCTGCTAATCCAGGCAGTGTTGTTGGTGTCCCATCAGGTATTATTGATTTAGATAAAGTAACTTCTGGATTCCAGAAAAGTGACTTAATTATTATTGCAGGTCGACCTTCTATGGGTAAAACAGCTTTAGCGTTATCAGTAGCTAGGAATGCTGCGGTAGAAAATAATTCACCTGTAGCTATTTTTAGTCTTGAGATGTCAAGTGACCAATTAGGTACTAGACTTCTTGCGTCAGAAGGAAAGATAGACCAATCACAAGCAAGAAGTGGAAGATTGCCTAAAGCGCAATGGAAAAATATTAATATTGCTTCCGGAAAATTAGCGCAGGCTCCTCTTTATATAGATGATACACCTGCTCTATCAATTTTAGATTTAAGATCAAGAGCAAGAAGATTAAAAAGAGAAAGGAACATAGAGTTAATTGTTGTGGATTATCTTCAATTGATGCAAGGACCTAAAACTGAAAATAGGCAGTATGAAATCTCATCAATTACCCAATCTTTAAAAGCTCTCGCTAAAGAATTAGATATTCCTATTATTGCTCTTTCTCAGCTTTCAAGAGCTGTAGAATCAAGAACAGATAAAAGACCTCAATTATCAGATCTTAGAGAAAGTGGTGCAATTGAACAAGATGCAGATGTTGTAATCTTTCTTTATCGTCCTTATGTATATAATCAAAAAGATGAAGAAAAAGGATTGGCATTTTTAATTGTCGCAAAACAAAGAAATGGCCCTACCAAAACTGTAAGAGCTACTTTTGTAGACGCATATACAAGGTTTGAAAATTATTCTGATTTTTTTGAATCTAATGATATGAGTCAATAATGGATTCAGTAAAATATGATAGCTCTCATGAAGAGTTGATAGATAAAAAAGGTAAGAATCTTCTTGCTAGAATTTCATCAAAAGATAACAAGATTGTTATACAAAATGCTTTAGATTTTTCTATTAAGATGCATGAGGGTCAAAAAAGGAAATCAGGACTTCCTTACGTAAGTCATTGTATAGATGTTGCTAATATTCTACTGGATTGGAATATGGACTATACAACTATTATAAGCGCCTTATTGCACGATCTTGTCGAAGATACTAATGTCTCTTTAGAGGATATTGATAAAGAATTTGGTAGTGATGTAGCTTTTCTTGTTGATGGAGTGACAAAAATTGACCATATAGCATTTAGATCTCAAGAGCATAAGCAGGCTGAAAATTTTACTAAATTATTTCTTTCTTTGGCTAAAGATTTAAGAGTAATTATTATCAAATTTGCAGATCGTTTAAATAATATGGAAACAATTGAATATTTATCTTCAAAAAAACGTAAAGAGATTGCATCAGAAACAAAAGAAATCTTCGTTCCTTTGGCGCATAGGCTTGGTATGGCAAATCTCAAATGGAGATTCGAAGATCTAGCCTTAAAGTGCTTAGATTTAAAATCATATAACAGTATCAAGAAAAAAATTGAAGGATCTTCCAAGTCAAATCAAAAGATTTTGAGATCTACCATTTCTCCAGTTAAAAAAGAATTAGATTCGTATAAAATACAATCTGATATTTCAGGTAGGTATAAATCAATATCTTCTATTAATAGAAAACTAGAGATAAGAAATAAAAAATTTGAAGAGATATATGATTTATATGCTATTAGGATTATAGTAGATAAAATTGAAGAATGTTATCTTGCATTAGGGGTTATCCATAGTATATATCCACCAGTTCAAGATCGTTTTAAAGACTTTATTGCTATGCCTAAAACAAATGGTTACCAATCTATACATACCACAGTGATGACTAAAGATAATAGGTTAACAGAGGTTCAAATTAGGACCAAAGAAATGGATTATACAGCTGAAGTAGGGGTAGCTGCACATTGGCTCTATAAAGGAGATTCTGAAATGGATCGTTTTGATGAGCAGGTTCCTTGGTTAAGAGATCTATTAGCGATGATGGGTAGCGATAACACTGATCCAGAAGAGCTTATTGAGCTTTTGAAAATTGATATGTTCGAAGATGAGATTTTTATTTTTACTCCAAAGGGAGATTTAATTAAGCTTCCAGTTGATTCAACACCACTAGACTTTGCTTTTGCAATACACAGTGAACTAGGTTTTTCTTGTGTGAGAGCTAAAGTTAATAAAAAGCTTGTTCCGTTGAGCTATAAATTAAATAATGGCGATATAGTAGAGATGGAGACAAGTAAAAACCAAAAACCGAATAGCGGTTGGTTAAATTTTGTAAAAACTTCAAGAGCATCACATGCCATTGCAAAATATCTCAGAAAAATTGAAATCGAAGAAAGTATAAAGATAGGGAGTCAGTTACTTGAGAAAGGACTAAGAAAGTTAAAAATCTATGATAAGCTTAATGATATTAAGAAGAAGCATGATGATATAGGATATAAAAATTTTAATGAATTATTATCAGACTTAGGTAGAGGTGGATCAACTGTAAAAGATGTCGTAACAAAGATATTCCCAGATATTAAAACATCTCCAGATAAAGTTTCACATGATAAAGAGTTTATAGATTCAGCAAGGTCTGATTTCGAAGGAATTAATCTAGACGGAGTGAACAATCTTGTTGTCGATTATGGAAAATGCTGTAATCCAATTCCAGGAGATGATGTAATAGGTTATATATCAAGAGGAAGAGGTCTTATTGTTCATAGACTCTCTTGTTCAAATCTTTCTTCATTATCTGAAGAAAGCGATAGAATCGTTTCTGTAAATTGGGATACAAAAAAGAATATTTCTTTTAAAGCAAAAATGCATATCACTTGTATTGATTCTGCTGGAGTCTTAAATGAAATTGCTGATATAATTTCAAAGAATAAGGTAAATATAATAGATGTTAAAACAGACGTTACGGAAGGAGGGCTAGCGAATATTTGGATTATTTGTAAGATTGGAGACGTATCTCAATTGGAAATGATTATGAAATCTATTTTAAAGCTGAAAAATGTAGACTCTGTTGAAAGAATACATTCTTAAGATATGCGTAGAATTATAGGAATAGATTTTGGTTTATCTAAGGTAGGTGTAGCAATCTCCGATCCATCTGGAATTATCTCTATGCCGTTAGAAGTTATTCGTTATAAAGAGCAAAAAGATTTAGTTAAAAGCTTAAAAAAAATTGCACTAGAGAAAAATGTTAAAACATTGGTTATTGGATATCCATTAAATATGAATTACAAAGAGAATAATATGACTGAAATTATTGATAAGTTTAAAATGATAATGGAAAAAAATGATTTTGAGATATATTTAGAAGATGAAAGATTGTCTAGTGAATATGCTAAAAAGATTATGAGACAGCAAAATATTAAAACTGGTAAAAATAAAGAGATGGTTGATGTGTTAGCCGCTTCCATTATTCTTCAAACCTATCTTGATAGAAAGAAATAATGAAAATAAATAAATTAATCCTTCCATTATTGTCGGGGTTATTAGTAGGTCTTGCATATCCACCATTTAGTTTTGGATTTCTTGCTTGGGTTGCTTTTATTCCTTTATTTCATAGTATATCTAAAGAAGAGAAAATTAGTCAAAAAGCATTGTTTGCATTCATAGCTTGTTTTTCTAGTAATTTGATTATTTTAAACTGGATGGGGTTGAATTCTGGTACATCAGCAGTAACAGCAATCATATCTTATTTGGCATTATCTCTATATTTAACTCTTTTTTGGATGGCATTTATTGTTTCTACTCATTTTATTCCGAAAAAAATGGAATTATTCTTAATTCCTTTATCTTGGATATTTTTTGTTGAGTTTCTAAGGAATATTGGTCCTTTAGCAGGTCCATGGATGAATCTATCATTAACACAATCTGAATATATAAGAATTATTCAATTAGCTAGCATAGAAACACATGCAATTTCATTCATTGTTATATCTTTTAATATTATGCTATATAGATACTTCATAGAAAAGCAGATAATATTTCTAAAATATTTTATCTTCATATTAGGTTCTGTTTTATTTTTTGGAAATTACCATGTTAACCATCAAAGCAATAGATTGGTAGAGAGTTCAATCAATGTGTCAATAGGTCAGCCTTCTATCTTTCCAGATGAAAAATGGAATCCAAACCTGAGATTAAGAAATCTTACAGTGATGGATTCTCTCTTAGAAAAATCTTTGGAAGATAAGGCGGATATTATTGTATGGCCAGAAGTGGCAGTTACATCATTTTTAGCAAATAATCCTTATGACAGAATTAGATATCAAGATAAGCTATCTGATACATACCTTATTACTGGAATACCTGAAAGAAAGTATATTGATGGAATAAATCAAAATTTTAATAGTTCTATTATTTTAAATCCAGATGGATCATTTGATACTTATCAAAAGATATTTTTAGTACCATTCGCTGAATATGTTCCATTTTTTAAGAATTCGATTAATAAGATGAATCAGTTTGATGATATAGGAAGTTTTTATCCAGGTTCTGAATATAAAACTTTTGACATAAAAGACTTCAAAGCTTCAATTTTAATCTGTTATGATTCTAGCAGTCCTCAGATTGTAAGAACTATGGTGGATAATGGCGCAGAAATGATTTTTATCATTACAAATGATTCTTATGTAGGTGAGTTTATGCCATACCAACATTTTCAATTAGCGAGGTTAAGAGCTGTCGAACAGAGGGTTCCAATTATTCAAAGTGCTAATACAGGTATTTCAGGAATAATCTTGCCATCAGGAAAGATAGTCTATCAATCAAAATTAAATGAAAGAATTGTATTTACTACTGAGGTTCCTATTTATGAGTAGATATAAAATTATAATTCAGTATGATGGATTAGATTTTTCTGGATTCCAATCACAAAAAAACTTAAATACAATCCAAGATAAGATTGAACATTCTTTGTCTTTTTTAAATCACAATAATCTCATTAGAGTGTTAGGTGCAAGTAGAACAGATGCTGGGGTGCATGCTTTGGGTCAGGTAGCTCACTTTGATTTTGATACAGAGTTATCCTTAAATGCTATTAAAAGGGCTCTAAACGCTAGATTACCCATCGAGATACGCATTATAGATATTATGGAGGTAGATGCTAGATTTCATGCAAGATTCGATGCTATTAAGAAGGAATATTTATATCAATGCTCCCTAACTGATAATCCATTATTAAGTAAAAATCATTTTATAGTGAAAAAAATAGATTTTGAAAGGTTGAAAGATGTTGAGAATGAGTTATTAGGAAAACATAATTTTTTATCCTTTTCCAAGTTTGATATAGAAAAAAAGAATACTATTTGTGAAATATTCAAATCAAAATGGGCATTGGAAGATGGTAAATTATTTTATATTATTGAAGGAAATAGATTTTTGCATCATATGGTGCGATATTTGGTGGGAACAATGATAGGTTATATGGAGCAAAAAATAAGCAGAAAAGATTTTTTATCCTTATTGGATAACCCAAGAAAGGATGCAAAACTATTCAAAGCTCCTGCGCACGGATTAATATTAAACAGAATTTTTTATGAGAATTAAAATAGTAATTATAGCATTATTTGTAATGATTGGTTGTAATCAATCTGAAGCAACAGTTCCTACTGTCTCTCAGTCAAAAGTTACAGCTATTACTACGGCGATAGAGAAAGTTAGCCCGGGCGTGGTGAGTATATATAGGAATCAAGAAATAGCTCAGATAAACCGTTGGACAGGACGATTAAAGTCTCTTAAGCCAATACAGTCTAGTGGTTCTGGTTTTATTATAAGTAAAGATGGATATATTTTAACAAATGCTCATAACATAGTTACTGAATTTTCAGATCCTTCCTTATCGATAACAAATATTAAGATTGACGTAGTTCTTCCTGGAGGAAATCATTATGCAGCTTCTATAGTAGGGGTTGACAGCAGATCAGATGTGGCTTTATTGAAGATTGAAGGAAAAGATTTTGAACATTGTGAATTTGGTGACTCAGATACAGCCATAGTAGGAGAATGGGTTGTCGCACTAGGAAATCCAAAGAGTTTGTTTGCTGCTGCAAACTATCAACCAATAGCATCAGCAGGTATTATAAGTGCTATTAATGCAGATTTTGGTATTGATAGTGGTAGTGGAAGATTGATGAATGATATGATCCAAACGGATGCTTCTTTAAATTCTGGCAATAGCGGTGGGCCATTGGTAGATGCAAATGGAAGAGTATTAGGTATTAATACTTTTGTAAGGAACGATTCAGAAAATCTTGGGTTTGCAATTCCAATCAATTATGCAAAAAAAATTGGGGAAGAATTAAAATTAAAGGGATTTGTTGACAGAAGATTTTCTTTTGGAGTTAATGCCACACCATATCGATATGGTGTGAATGGTGAGATAGGACTATATATTAATTCTATTGATTATGATAATTCTGGAGATAATAAAGCATTATATAAAGGCGATATTATTATAGGAGTTGAAGGGTATCAAATACAAAGTTATGAACAACTCCAACTTGTTCTTGCTAACAGAGATACAAGGCCGGGCGATACCATCAAATTAAGAATTCAAAGAGAAAATGAAATAAAAATAGTTAACTTAGTGTTAGGAAAAGAATGAGGAATAGAAGCATTAGCTTGATAGGTATAGGGATATTGGTTGGAGCAATGCTTGGAACTGCTCTGGGTCAATTTTTAGGTTATGTATTACCTGAAGGAAGTACAGTAAAGCAATTTTTCCTCACTACATTTGAAAAATCTTTTGGTTTCGGTGATAGTGGATTTTTAGTAGATTTAGGCGTTATCGCACTTGATTTTGGCTTTGTTTTAAGATTTAATGTTTGCAGCGTTATTGGTTTTGCGATTGCATATTATTTATTAAGATATTTTAGATAAAAAAAGAGGTTTTGATATGTTTAATTTAGGTACAGGTGAATTAGTAATAATTTTTCTTATTCTTTTACTCCTTTTTGGCGGTAAAAGACTTCCTGGTTTAGCGAGAGGATTTGCTAAATCATTAAGAGAATTTCGTGGCGCATTAGATGACACGAAAGATGAATTAAGAAAATCTGAAAAATCCGAAGAATAAATTAGATGTCCCCATCTAATGCTTTAAAACAAAAGCTTGTTTCTCAGCAAGATAGAATTGCTAATAGCAAAACAAATGCTATTATAAGAACAAGATTTGATAAAGTTTCATCAGAAATATTTGATAGTAGCAATACCTTATCAGGTAAAACTATATTAGTAAAAGATAATATTGCTATAAAGGGAGAGCTTTTAACATGTGCATCTAATCTTTTAGAATCTTATAAGTCTCCATACAGCGCTACTGTAATAGATCGTCTAGAATCTCAGGGAGCTCTAATAACAGGGCAAACCAATATGGATGAATTTGCTATGGGTTCATCATCAGAATATTCAATCTATGGTTCTGTGAAAAACCCTCATGATTTAACAAAAGTAGCAGGAGGATCTAGCGGTGGATCTGCAGCAGCTGTAGCAGAAGATTTGTGCGATATTGCATTAGGATCTGATACTGGAGGATCTATAAGACAGCCAGCTGCATTTTGTGGTATATATGGTCTCAAACCTACATACGGTAGAATTTCTAGATATGGTTTAGTAGCCCATGCATCATCTTTTGATACCATAGGAATATTATCAAAAAATTTGGAAGATATAACATCAGCATTTAGTGTAATGTCTGGAAATGATCCTAAAGATGCAACATCATCTACAGAAGCAGTTCTATCTTTAAACAGATACAATAAAGATAAGCTCCCTAAAAATGTTGGCGTCTTAAGTAACGATCTACTATCTGATATAGATAGTGAAATTGCAGACAGATATCATACAGTCTTGGACTTTCTCAGAAAGAAAAAGGTAAACCTCATTGAAATTGACTTACCGTACTTTGATTATTGTATTGCTACTTACTATGTATTAACTATGGCAGAAGCTTCGTCAAATCTATCTCGTTTTGATGGAGTGAGATACGGAAGACGAGCAACATCTAAAGATTTAAATGAAACATATGTTAAATCCAGATCGGAAGGTTTTTCTGAAGAGGTTAAAAGAAGAATTATGACTGGAACATATATTTTATCTTCTGGATATTATGATGCGTATTACTCAAAAGCATTAAAAGTACGAAGAGTAATAAAGAATGAATACAATAAGTTATTTTCTAAGGTAGACTGTTTATTTATACCAACTACTTCTACAGCAGCATTTCCATTAAAAAATAATTTAGACAATCCTATTAAAATGTATCTTGCTGATATATTTACTGTTCCATTTAATTTAATAGGAACTCCTTCGCTTAGTGTTCCAGCTGGAACGACGAAAGACAAATTACCTATAGGATTTCAGATTGCAGGTAATTCATTTAAAGAGGAAACTTTATTCAATTTCGCGCATTCATTGAATAAAGGAGAATTATTTAAATAGGTAATAAATGGAATTTTTACATCCAAATTTTTTGTATTTACTAGCTCTGTTAATATTGCTATCAATATTTAAAAAATTTTATTCTTCTAATAAGACTGCATCTTTCCAAGTATCAAATACAAAACATTTAAAATCTTTTTTTGGAAGATCTGGTATTGTTAAAATTGGATTATTCAGATTTCTCTTTATTTCTTCTTTAGTTTGTCTAATTATTGCTATTGCAAGACCAAGAATATCTACAAATGATAAAAATATAACAATCGAAGTTGTAGATATTATGCTAGTATTGGATGCTAGTAGTAGTATGCTTGCAGAAGATTTTAAGCCTAATCGTTTAGAAGCTGTAAAACAGGCAGCTAAAGACTTTATTGATAATAGAAAAGGAGATAGGGTTGGTCTTTTAGTATTTGGAAAAGAGACATTTATTCAATGCCCTTTAACGGTTGATTATGGTGTGTTAAGCAACTTATTAAGCGAAGTCACTGTAGTAGAGCCTAAGTATGATGGAACGGCAATAGGTATAGCTATTGCTAATGCTATTAATAGATTGAGAGTCAATGATTCAAAGAGTAAGGTAATCATCCTACTATCCGATGGAAGTAACAATTCTGGAGCTATTGATCCCATAGCCGCTGCAAAAATAGCAAAAGACTATAACATAAGAATTTATACAATAGGTGCCGGTACAAGGCAAGCAGTAACACAAATACCTGGAGGAAGATATATTAGAAATGAGATTGATGAAGAGTCGCTCAAGGGAATTGCTTCAGAGACAGGTGGGAAATATTTTAGAGCTATCGATAAGCAGAGCTTGGCAGGGATATATGCCGAAATCAATGATTTAGAAAAATCTGAAGTAATTGTGAACTACTATTCAGAGTATCGAGAAGTTTATTTATGGTTTTTATATGCTGGATTTATATTCCTGTTATTGAGTGAGTTGTTTAGGATTATTTATTTTAGAAGGATTATATGACATTTGAAAATCTAAATTTAGCTTTTTTATCTCTGTTATTGACACTTTCAACCTTAGTAGTTTATTACTATAGAGGAAGATCTAATAAAATTTTTGGACCAGACAATTTTAATCCAAAATTTATAGATAACTTATTCTCAAGAAGCAACTTACAGACAATAAGATTGAAATTTTTCTTAAGATATTTTTCCTTATTTATTTTAGTTTTTTCAATAGCAGGATTAAAAACTGGAACTACAGTTAAGCCCGTGGAGAGAAAGGGTGTAGACATTGTATTTTGTGTTGACGTCTCTACAAGCATGAATGCTCAAGACGTAAAACCATCTAGAATTGATAAGGTAAAATTTGAAATTAGTAAAGTTATAGATAATCTAAAGGGCGATAGGTTAGGTATTGTAGTTTTTTCTGGATCAAATTTCTTATATCTACCACTAACTATGGACTATGATGCAGCAAAATTATTTGTTAAAAGTATAGATACTGAGATGATTTCTTCAAAAGGGACTGTTATTGGACAAGCAATAGAAACGTCTATCGTTGCATTCGAAAAAGAGAGTGATCAGCAGAAAATGATATTCCTTTTTTCTGATGGTGAAGACCATAGTTCTAGTTCATTAGATGCAATTAATATGGCTTTATCTGATGATATAGCCATTCATGTTATTGGCGTAGGTAGTGTAAAAGGTTCTCTAATTCCGGATGGAAAAAAAGAGAATGCGTTTTTAAAAGATGATTCAGGTGAATTGATTATGAGCAAATTAAATGATGTTTTCTTAGGAGAGATATCACAGGTTGGGAAAGGTAGTTTTTTTAGAATTGTCAATAGTGAATCAATAAGCGAAGAAATTAACGACGTCATAAGCAAAGGAGAGGCCTCATTGATTAGTTCTTATGAATTTGCAGAATATGACCATAAATATCAGTATCCTTTATTTTTTGCTATATTTTTCTTATTTATCGCATATATTTTACCTTCAGGGAGAAGAAAAGTATGAAAATATTATTTATAATCATTATTTCACTATCAGGTTTACTATCTCAAGATATGGGATATAAGATGTATAAAAATGGAGACATTGAATCAGCTTTAAAATATTATAAACAATTAGTTAATATTGATAATGAAAATTTATCTAATGAGGAGTTGTTATATAATATAGGCACTATTTATGCACAGATGGATAGCGCAAGCGAAGCAAGCTCTATATTTGAAGAAGCATATCAAGATTCATCTGGATATTCTTCAGAGTTGAGCTATAATTATGGAAATATACTCTATCGATCTCAGAAGCTTGAAGAAAGCTTAAAAGCTTTTAGAGAAACATTGTTAAAAAATCCTGATGATTTAGACGCTCGAAAAAATTATGAGTTTGTAAAGAATGAAATTGAAAGAAATAAAAGCATGCAAAAGAAGAAAGATGAAAGTAAAGAATCTGACGAAGAAGAGAGCGATAAAGATAAAGAGAAAGATAAAGAGAAAGATAAAAAAGATGATAGTCAGAATGATAAATCTAATAATAAAGAAGATAAAAATGACTCCAAAAACAATGACAATGGACCTACCGACAATCAAAACTCTAAATCGCCAGATCAACAAAATGAACAAAATCGTGAGATTCAATCAAAGCAAAGCGCTGAAAATATACTGAATGCTATAAAAGAGAATGAAAAAGTGAATAAGAAAAGAAAGCAAACTAATTATAATAACGAATCAGGTAAAGACTGGTGATAAGACATTTATTAGTTAGTATAATTTTAACTTCTTGTTTGCTTTCCCAAGAGATTGAGACCTTTGTAGTCAGTAGAAATATTGATATAGATCAATCATTTAATTTTACAATTAAAATTAAGGATATAGACGTAGATCCTGAAGTCGACATCTCTCCAATGCTTGATAATTTTTTAATTATCATGGGACCTAATATAGGAAGTGAATATAAGTTTATTAATGGGAAAAAGAGCACTTCAAGATCTATATCTTGGACTGTCATATCTAAAAAAATAGGAGAAGTAAAAATTCCAAAGCTTAAAGTGATATTAGCTGGAAAGCCATATTTCACAGATGAACTGATTATGAATGTTTCAAAAAAAGCGACAGATACAGTTTCTAGTGATATGTTTTTGAAAATAGAAGTAAGCGATCTCGATGTTAAGATAGGAGAGCAGGTTATTGTTACGTATACCTTCTTTACAAGGATTGCATCAAAAGTTTTATCGACAGAATTTCCAAAATACAAAGATTTTTGGGTTGAAAAATTATTTGATCCAGCAGGAAAAGAAATTACTCCAGACGCTTGGAATGACATAGAAATTAATGGTTACAAATATAAGTCTATTAAGATGTACGAAGTTGCATTGTTTCCATTATCAGAAGGTACATTTGATTTAAACTCTATGATTATGAAAATTGAAACCAAAGAAAAAGATCCTGGGATTAGGAGATTATTTTGGGATGACCCATTTTTTGATACTTTTTCTCAAAGAACTAAGGCTAGAATCCTTGTTTCAGAGCAGAAGACAATTAAAGTATCTAAGCTTTTGAACCAACCTCAAAATTTTACTGGCGCTGTAGGTAATTTTAGTGTTGTCTCATCAGCATCTTCTGAAAGTGTCGAGAATGGCACCCCAATGACCTTTTATTTAAGATTGAAGGGCGAAGGGAACTTGAATAATATTGGTAGACCTATTATTGATTTTCCAGACGATTTTGATGTGTTTGATGGAGAAATATTGACACAAAGGGATATTACTGATTCTGTATCAGGAACAATTACTTGGGAGTATAATTTAATCCCTAGAAAAGAGGGAAATTATATAATTAAAGCTATATCAATTCCATTCTTTGATACTAAGATAGAAAATTGGAATTCAACAGCATCTAATCCAATTACATTAAATATTACTAAGAGTAGTTATATTGAGAAAAATGCTAGCAACAATGGACTAATTGATAATAAAGATATTAGGTATATAAAGTTAGGTGATACTTTATGGAAAACTGCAAATTCCAACAATATTTATAATATATCCTTTCTTATTATTGTTGGATCTATACTTATTTTCCTAGCGCCTTTATTTATCAAGCCATTAAACCATTTTATTGAAAGTCAGTCATTAGTATTTAAAAATAAATCTGCTTTATCAAATGCAATGAAATTATTAGAGTTTTCAGATAATTTATATACAGATTGTCCTAAAGCAATCAGGGCTTTTTGTAAAGATAAAGATTTAATTGATTCTACCAACTTAGATTCACTCTCTTTGATGGAACAAATCAAAGACAGAATTAAATTAAAAGATCTTAATATTATTGAAGCTATTTTAGATGAATGTAGTAAGTATAATTATGCAGATATATCTATGAAAGAAAGTATAAAAATTCAGCAAAAAACGATTAAAATATTAACTAAAATTAATGGCTATGCTTAAAATATTTAATATAATTTTATTAACGATGGGAATAGTTTATTCACAGAATATGGATTCATTATTTTCTGATGGAAATGAATACTATAATAAGAATCAATTTAATGATGCTGTTGAGGCCTATGAGAGCATTCTTAATCAAGGTTTTTATAGTTCAGATTTATACTACAATCTCGGAAATACTTATTATAGGTTGGAAGATTTTGCAAATGCGCGATGGTCTTATGAGATGGGCATTGGTATTGATCCTAGAAATAAAGATATCATTCATAACTTGATGCTAACAAAGCAGAAAATTCCACATACATTAGAAACTCCAGATTCACAGATTTTAAATCTAATTAATACTCTCTTATCAAGCTTTACATATGGAGATTTTATCTTCTTTAGTTCATTAATGTTTTTGCTCTATTCTATATCTTTTATTATTTACAGGCTTAATCCTTCTAGATCTATAATCATATCTTATTATCTATGCATGATATTATTTTTTCTAGGTACATCATCCTCTGTCATCAAATTTTTATGGGAAAGAAATAATAATTTTGGAATTATTTTAAACGATGAAACTCAATTATATTCAGCGCCATTCTTAAATGATAATATTAAAATCTCGATATTTTTTTCAGGTAATAAAGTAAAAATTGAACAAACCACCGATAAATGGTTAGAAATATCTTCTATGGATGGAAGAAAAGGTTGGATTAGACTAGAAGATATAAGAACTTTAGACTGATATGAAACTTCTAATTATTTTATTTATCACCAGTTCTATTTATGGACAAAGTGATTTTATTCTCCCTAGCGATTTTGTGGATAGCCCACCAAATTTACCAAATGTTGTTTTACCTTCTTTTGATGATAATAGTGATTCTGAAGTATCTATTGATACGAATCTTATCAATTCGGTGAAAGGTTATCGCATACAAGTGGCAATTTCACAAAACGAAAAAGATTTAATAGATATCAAAGAAAAGCTTGAAGTGGTTGTAAAAGAAAAAATATATATCAAATTTGAACTACCAAACTATAAATTGAGAGTTGGTAATTTTGATAGTAGAAAAAAAGCGGAAGCGTATCGCAATAAAGTAATTCAACTTGGGTATAGATCTGCATGGGTTGTTCCTACTTTAATTGAGCTGGATTATTAATGTCCGGTCATAGTAAGTGGTCAACAATCAAGCGAAAAAAAGGTGTTCTTGATCAAAAAAGAGGAAAACTTTTTTCTTCTATTGGTAGAGAAATAACTATATCTGCAAGGCTTTTTGGCGGAGATATAGAGGTGAATGCCAGATTGCGTCAAGCTGTAAAAAAAGCTAAATCTATAAATATGCCTAGCGCAAATATTGATAAAGCTATTAAAAAAGGAACTGGAAATCTAGATAACGTTACTTACGAAGAAGCTTCTTATGAAGGTTATGGCCCAAATGGTATAGCCGTTTTTATAGAAACTATTACCGATAATAAAAATAGAACTGTAGGCGAAATTAGGCACGTGCTTTCAAAAGCCGGTGGATCACTTGGTCAGTCGGGAAGTGTTGCATGGAATTTTGACAGAATGGGCATTATTCTTATTGAAGAAGCTATAATAGAAGAAGATCAAATATTTAATGTCTCTATTGAAAACGATGCAAAAGATTTTAAGCTAGAAGATGGATATTATAAGTTATTTTTTGATCATAATGTTCTTTATCAGAAGATTGAGCTTATTGAAAAAATTCCTATAGAAGTTGATTCTTCATTTATCGCATTTGTACCAAAAGATTTTATTAAGGTTTCAGAAGAAGAAGGTGCTAAAGTTGAAAAGCTTATAGATGCATTAGACGATTTAGAAGATGTGCAAAATGTTTATTCAAATTATGAAATCGAGCAATCTTTATGATTATATTGGGATTTGATCCAGGACTAACCAATACAGGTTATGCAGTTCTCAAAAAAGAATCAAATAATATTATTTTCATTGAGGCGGGTTTAGTTAAACCTAAAAAAGACAAAGCTCTTTCAGCTCGATTATTTACTATTTTCTCAGAAACAAGTAAGTTAATTGAAATTTTTAGTCCTAATTTGGTAGTTGTTGAAAATGTATTTTATGGTAAGAATGTGCAATCTGCTATAAAATTGGGGCAAGCAAAAGCATCGATAATGCTATCAGCAGAAAAACATAACATTGATTTGGTTGATTATTCTCCTCGAGAAATTAAACAATCAATTGTGGGGAACGGAGCTGCCTCAAAAGAGCAAGTTGCTTTTATGGTAAAAAAGATTTTTAAGTTAAAAGACGAAGCTTTGAAAAGCACTGATGTTTCAGATGCTATTGCGGTGGCTTGGTGTGGAGCAAATAGGAAATTAAAATGATTGATTCAATTACAGGTATTATTCAGAGAAAAGAACCTACTAATCTTTTTATTGATATGAATGGGCTAGTTTTTAATATATCTATTTGTCTCAGAGATTATGAACAGCTTCCTAGATTGAATCAAGAGATTACAATTTTAACTTATTTAAATGTAAGAGAAGATTTAATGGAGTTATATGGGTTCTTAGAGTATGAGAGAAGGCGCCTATTTATTCAATTGATAGGAGTTTCAGGCATTGGACCTAGAACAGCCATTAATTTGCTCTCAAACATTTCTGTTGCCAGCTTTAAAGATAATATTATTGCTGAAGATGTAAAATCTTTAAGTTTAATTCCAGGCATTGGGCCTAAAACTGCGAAGAGAATTATTCTCGATATAAGAGAGAAAATAACAAAAGACAAAGCAACAACAGACAATTTAGATACTTCAAATATTAATTTTACATACGATGATATTTATACAGCACTTTCTTCTTTGGGTTATAGAAAAAATCAAATTGATAAGGCAATAAAACAACTAACTAAAGAAAATAGTTTAAAAGGCAATATTGAGGATGTAATTAAAAGTATATTAAGCATAATTCGATGAGCGAGTCTTTAAAAACAACATTATATAATCATCATGATCAATTGGGAGCAAAGCTAGTTCCTTTCGCGGGATTTTTGATGCCATTACAGTATTCTGGAATCATCGACGAGCATAAACATGTTAGATCTAAAGTAGGTTTATTTGATGTGAGTCATATGGGAGAATTTATTGTAAGTGGAAAAAATGCTAAGAAATTTCTACAAAACGTTACTATCAATGATATCAATGCGTTGAAGCCTGGAAAGGCACAATATAGCGCATTTTGTAATGAAAATGGTGGTATCCTTGACGATTTACTGATATATGATTTATTAGACTATTACATGTTGGTAGTTAATGCTTCAAATATTGAAAAGAATTTTAATTGGCTTCAAAGACATTTATTAGATGATGTAGTATTAAAAGATATCTCAAATGATATAGGTTTATTAGCAATACAGGGTCCTATGGCTAGGGATATATTGCAAGATTTTTATCCTAATATTGATTCCTTAAAGTATTATGAAACTTTAATGCCAGACTCTGATGACACTGTTGTTGCTCGAACAGGATATTCAGGTGAATTAGGATTTGAGATATATATATCAAACGATAAAATTATTGATTTATGGAATCAATTATTAAGCGCATCTGACGATATTAGACCTGTTGGTTTAGGATGTAGAGATTCACTTAGGCTGGAAATGGGATATTGTTTATATGGTCACGAATTAAATGAATCAATTAATCCTATAGAAGCAGGACTTTCTTGGATTACAAAACTAGATACAGAATTTATTGGATCTGAATCTTTAGCTCATGTGAGTATAGAAAAAAAATTAGTACCACTAGTTTTAAAAGAAAGGGCAATTCCTAGGGCTGACTATAAAATTTTTGATAATCATAATAAAGAAATTGGATTGATTACAAGCGGTGCAATGTCTCCTAGTTTGCAATTTGGTATAGCTTTAGCTTATATAGACTTGCCTTATGCAAAAGAATTAAATTCTTTTAATGTTAAAATACGCAATAATACTTTTAGTATGGATAAAGCAAAACTTCCATTTTATAAAGATGGAACATATTTAAAATAATGGATAAGACGCGAATACAGATTATTGGATGGTTGTTGGGTTTTTGCTCTCTTTTGATTTTAGGATCTATGGTTGGGTATGATGCATCAGAAGAGCCTTCTTTGGTTTCAAATTCAATTAATAACCCTTTTAATATCGTGGGAGTTTATGTTGGATATTACTTTGTCAAACTAGGTTTTGGATATGCTGCTTACATAATACCACTTATTGGTTTGACTACATCTTTTTATTTGATTTCAAATTTTAGTTTTATGCTATCAAGGCTCGTGAGCTATCAATTAGCATTTCTTTTTTATTTATCAATTACATTAGGTTTATTTCAGAACTATAATTCACTTTCTTCTCAGATTAGCTATGAATATTCAGGGCTATTAGGGGGATTAGTATTGAGCTTATTACATGATTGGATTGGACCAATCGGCGCCATTAGCTTGATGGTTGCGTTGTGGATACTCCTTTTTGTAGGATTTTTTAACTTAGATCTTTATAGTAGTTTTCAATCTGCAGCATCTTTTATTCAATCTAAAATTAAGTCATTAAGCGAGATTAATTGGCGAGTTTGGTTAAAAAATGAAGACAAACCTAAAGCAGTAGAAGTTAAAAAAATCATTGACGATGAATCTTTCCTAGATGACATAACTGAAGAAGAATCAAAAGAAGAGATAACTGAAGAAGTGAAGGGGGAAGCTATCAATGATGTAGAATCTGAGACTGAATTATCGATTGAAAAAGGAATCATTGAAAAAGAAGTTGATATTGATCAAAAAAGATCAAACTCTATTATTAGAAAGGACTGGAAGTTCCCATCTACAGATATATTAGAATTTGTTTCAGATGAATCAGAAGAATTAAGTAGTGATTATCTAAAAGATAGAGCAGAATTCTTGCGTAGTTCTATCTCAACATTTGGAGTAGAAGGACAGACCGGATCAATTAAAACTGGTCCAATTATTACATTATTTGAGATAGAACCAGCCGAAGGAGTAAGGGTAAATAAGTTTGTTCAACTTTCAGATGATATTGCAAGAGTAATGGAAGCGGATAGGGTAAGAGTTTTAGCACCTATACCTGGAACATCTCTTGTTGGGGTTGAGATTCCTAATGATAATCCCCAAACAATTTATTTAAAGTCAGTGATTAATTCTGAAAAGTATTTAAAATCAAATGCAAAACTAAAGCTAGCTATAGGAAAGGGGATTCTTGGGGATATTGCTATTCTCGATTTAGTGGAAATGCCCCATCTTCTAATTGCTGGAACAACCGGTTCCGGAAAGTCTGTATCATTAAATGCTATTATCGTTAGCCTTCTTTATCAATTAAAACCAGATGAGGTAAAGTTTGTAATTATTGATCCTAAAAAAGTAGAAATGTCTTTATATAAAGGACTTGAAGATCATTATCTGTTAAAATTTGACGGAATTGATGAATCGATTATTACCAAGAAAGATAATGCAATTCTTGCTTTAAGGTCGCTAGAGAAAGAAATGGATGCAAGATACGATTTACTTGCTGAATCTGGTAAAAGAAATATTGCTGAATATAACAGTATGATGAAAAAGGCTAAGAAGGATTTAATGCCATACATTGTATTGATGGTTGACGAATTGGCTGATTTAATGATGTATAGCCCTAGAGATGTTGAAGCGCCTATTGCTAGATTAGCTCAATTAGCAAGAGCTGTTGGTATTCATTTAGTCATTGCAACTCAAAGACCTTCTGTTGATGTAATTACGGGTATTATTAAGGCAAACTTTCCTGCTAGGATAGCATTCCAGGTTGCTACAAAGATTGACTCTAGAACAATTTTAGATGTTAACGGGGCAGATAAATTAATTGGAAAAGGAGACATGCTTTATCAAAAGCCAGGATCTTCTTCTCCTGTTAGAATGCATGGTGCTTTTGTTACTCTAAAAGAAATTGAAGATCTAGTGGAATATATATCAGAGCAACCAAAACCAAATGAAATTATACTTGAAACTGTTAGAGGCAATACGAGTACTTTGAATGGCAATGAGAACGGTATCGAAGATGAACTTCTTGAACAGGCAATTGAAATCGTAGTGATGAGCAAGCAAGGATCTATTTCATTGTTACAAAGAAGGTTATCTGTAGGCTATTCTAGAGCTGCTAGGCTTATAGATGAGATGGAAAGATTAAAAATTGTGGGACCTTTTACTGGAAGTAAAGCACGCGAAGTTCTTGTTGATGAATCTTATCTAGAAACAATCAAAGATGATCAAGAAGTATAGTTTAATTCTCTTATTTAGTATATCATTTACCCAGAATATGATTGAAGATAATATTGTTTCATTTATTGAGAATCTAGATAATAAAACCTTAACATTAATTATTGAAAAAGATGGTGTTAATAGCGATGCAACTCTATCAGTATCAAACGAAAAAATTTATTTTGATACATTAAGCGAAGATGGAACAATCGCTATTATAGATAGTGTAAGTATTATAACATATGACTTTAATGATGAAGTGATAATTATGGAAACCGTAGATAATACTTTCTTAGATATTTTTAATAGTAATAATTTATCAAAATACAATGTTGTAGGAAAAAATATTCAACATAGAATATGTATAATTGATTATGAATTTGAATCACTATTGACATCGATTGAATTTGATATGACTTCCAAAGAGATTATATCAATCGAAGTAAAAGATAGCGATATTATTTTATTTAAATCTCGTATAGAAGATATTTCAATTTTTAATTTTTATGTCGATAAAAAGAGTTTTGAATCTTGGAAAGTCTTAGATTGGAGAGAAAATGAGTAAAATATTTGATGCAATATTTTTAGATAGAGATGGAACAATCAGTCATGATCCTTACGGCTATATAAACAGTCTTCCTGATTATAATTTTTTTGATTATACATTTGAGGCATTAGAAATATTAAACAAATACACTGATAAGTTTGTAATTGTTACCAATCAATCAGGTTTAGCTTCAGGCAAGATTGATCTAGAAAATCTAGAAGAGATAAATAGTTTTATTTATCAAGAATTTGATAAAAGAGACTTGCCTTTAAAGAAAATATACTTTGCTGAAAACTATGATGAGAGTTATCAATCAATGAGAAAGCCTGGAATTGGAATGTTTGCAAAAGCCAAAGAAGAATTTGATATTGATTTATCAAAAAGTTTAATGATTGGAGATTCTGTAGTTGACATGCAAGTAGGAGATAGGCTTGGTATGAAAACAATATTCTTATTAACTGGAATGGGTAAAGACTATCTTGATGAAGTAAAATCAAAGTGTAAAGCCAATCTGATATCTAATAATTTACTAGAAGCAGCGAAGGATATAGTATTAATATAGGCGTCATATATGGTGGAGATTCAGAGGAGAGTGAAGTTTCCATAAAATCTGGAAAGGCTATATCTAATGCCTGTAACAAGATGGGTTATCAGGTTTCTATATTTCATATATTAAACAATAGCATTGATGACATTCTTCCCGATCTTAAGAAACTAGATTTTGTATTCTTAGCATTGCATGGAGTTTTTGGAGAAGATGGGTCTATTCAAGAAATTCTAGAGCAGAATGATATAGTTTATAATGGCTCTGAATCAAATTCTTCTACAAATTGTTTTAATAAGAGTTTTACTAAAACAATTGCTAAAGATAATAGTATTCTAACACCAAATTTTATTATCATAGATAAGAAAAATTTTAGTAACAAAGAATATAATTTTAACAAGTCTGTTATTAAACCAAACAAGCAAGGAAGTTCGATTGGTTTTTCTATTATAGATAATCAAAAAAATATTGAATCTGCATTAGATTCTGCTCTTGAGCATGATAGTCATGCCTTAATAGAAGAATATATTGAGGGCCGTGAGATTACAGTTTCAATCCTAGACAATGATGCACTTCCTATCATAGAAATTCAGCCAAATCATGGAGTATATGATTATAGGGCAAAATATACCAAAGGTGCATCTAATTATATATGCCCCGCAGATATAGATCAATCAATATCTAATGATATAAAAAGCATTGCTTTAAAGATTCATCAATTATTGAATTGTAAAGTTTATTCTAGGGTAGATTTTAGGTTAGATAAGAATAATGATTCTTGGTTACTTGAAATAAATACATTGCCAGGAATGACAGAAACCAGCTTATTTCCAATGGCAGCAAAAGCTACCGGATTATCTTTTGAAGATTTAATTGATAAAATTATTAAATTATCTCTAGAAAAATGAAATTACAATTTTACAATTCAGTTACTTCAGAAAAAGAAGAGTTTCAACCTATATCCAATAAGGAAGTATTGGTATATGGTTGTGGTCCAACAGTTTATAATTCTCCTCACATAGGTAATTTTAGAACATTCATATTCTATGACTTGCTCAACAGAGTGCTTGTACAAAATGGATATACTGTAAAAAATGTTATCAACATCACCGATATAGATGATAAGATTATTGATAGAGTTAATAATGAAGATATTGCATTTAATGATTTAATACAAAAGTATGAACGCATTTTTCTAGAGCAATCAGATTTTCTTAGTATTTTACCTTCCACTTTCAATCCTAGGGCATCAGAGTATGTATCGGAGATGATCGATTTTATTAAATCTCTTACGGATAAAGGAATGGCTTACAATATAAATGGAAATATTTTTTTTGATACAAAAGAATATAGTAAATATGGAAAATTTGTAAATATTGATGATGACAACCTATCTAAAGAAGACAATGAACTAGGAAAGAAACATCCCAATGATTTTGCATTATGGAAAGCATGGAAAGAATCAGATGGTGAGATTACATGGACATCAGATTGGGGAAATGGTAGACCTGCATGGCATACAGAATGCGCTGTTTTAGGAACACAATTATTAGGCGAATCTATAGATATTCATTGCGGTGGAATTGATTTAAAATTTCCGCATCATGAGAATGAGTCAGCTCAAGTAGAAGCATTATTGGGAAATCAATTTGCAAATTATTGGCTTCATTCAGAGCATTTAATTTTTGATAGAGAGAAAATGAGTAAATCTTTAGGAAATACATTAACTATCTCTGATTTATTAAAAAAATACTCCTCTGAATCGTTAAGATTGTTTTTACTTTCATCTCATTATCGATCAAAGGTATCTTTTTCAGATAAAAAATTAGATGATTCATCGAAGATGGTAGATAAGATCGATAGATTTGTAAATAATTTTGATTTAGTTACTATTGATGTTCAAGATATAAAATATAGCAGCTCTCATTTAGCTTTTCTTGATGCTTTAAATGATGATTTGAATACTCCGGAAGCACTTGGTATATTTTTTGATTTTATCAGTAAGATGAACAAAAATATTGATAATGAATTAATGACAGAAGATTTAAAAGTTGAATCAAAAATATTTATCAATTTATTTAATTCAATTTTTAGCATTATTAATACATCTTTATCGAACAAAGATTCTATACCTAAAAATATCCAAGATCTTGCTTCTTTGCGAGAAGAAATGAGAAATAAATCTGAATGGAATGAAGCAGATAAACTAAGAGGAAAGATTGAAAACTTAGGTTGGCTCATTGAAGATACAAAAGATGGTCAGAAACTCATTCAAAAGAAATAATTTGTTTTCCTGTTAATTCTTCTTATATTTCGTCGCTTTTACCTACGCGTGCGTGTATAGGTATATACAAAAGTACATTGCCGGTGTAGCTCAGTTGGTAGAGCAAGTGATTTGTAATCACTAGGTCGGGGGTTCAAGTCCTCTCGCCGGCTCAGTTTTTTTGGTAAGAGTAAGATATTTGAAAATTTTTTGTCCTACTATCAGGTAGTATTGAGTATTAGGATTTCGGGCAAATGGCCGAGTGGTTAAAGGCAGCAGACTGTAAATCTGCCGACGTAAGTCTACGGAGGTTCGAATCCTTCTTTGCCCACAGGTTTTGCGAGTGTAGCTCAGCTGGTAGAGCATCAGCCTTCCAAGCTGAGGGTCGCGCGTTCGAATCGCGTCACTCGCTCAAGAATTTTATTGCCTGCGTAGCTCAGTAGGTAGAGCACTTCGTTGGTAACGAAGAGGTCACCGGTTCAATCCCGGTCGTAGGCTCAAAAAAAATTGAAGATTTGTATTTTGATAAAAATAAAGGAGAGTAAAAAATGGCTAAAGAAGTATTTAAAAGAGATAAGCCTCACTGTAATATTGGTACTATTGGTCACGTTGATCATGGTAAAACAACATTAACAGCAGCTATTACAGAAACCCAAGCTGCTAAGGGATTAGCTGAAAAACGTGGTTTTGACAGTATTGATAATGCACCTGAGGAAAGAGAAAGAGGTATTACAATTCAAACAGCTCATGTTGAGTATGAGACTGAAAGTCGTCACTACGCTCACGTTGACTGTCCTGGTCACGCCGACTATATTAAAAATATGATTACTGGTGCTGCACAGATGGATGGTGGTATTCTTGTGGTTAGTGCCGCAGATGGTCCTATGCCTCAAACTCGCGAGCACGTTCTTTTAGCTCGTCAGGTAAATGTTCCAAGTCTGGTTGTTTTTATGAATAAATGTGACCAAGTAGATGACGAAGAGCTTTTGGAATTAGTAGAAATGGAGCTTAGAGATCTATTAACTGAATACAAGTTTGATGGAGATAATGTTCCAATCATTAAAGGAAGTGCTTTAAAAGCTCTTGAAAATCCTACAGATGCTGAAGCAACAAAATGTATTACTGAACTAATGGACGCTTGTGACTCATATATTCCTCAACCAAAAAGAGCGCTTGATAAACCGTTCTTGATGCCTGTTGAAGATGTATTTAGTATTACAGGTAGAGGAACTGTTGGAACAGGTAGAATTGAATCAGGTAAGATTAAAGTCGGTGACGAAGTTGAGCTTATTGGTATGGGTTCTGATATGACTACTACTATTACAGGAGTAGAAATGTTTCAAAAAACACTTGATGAAGGAGAAGCAGGAGATAATGCTGGTCTTCTAATGAGAGGTATTGAGAAAGATGACTTAAAAAGAGGTATGGTTGCAGCTGCTAAAGGTTCAATCACTCCTCACACTAAGTTCAAAGCAAATGTATATGTTTTGAAAAAAGAAGAAGGTGGCAGACATACTCCATTCTTTAACAATTACAGACCTCAGTTCTATTTTAGAACTACAGATGTAACTGGAGTAGTTACATTACCTGAAGGAACTGAAATGGTTATGCCTGGAGATAATGTTGAAATGTCAGTTGAATTAATTACACCGATTGCTATGAATCAAGAACTAAGGTTTGCTATCAGAGAAGGTGGACATACAGTAGGGGCTGGCGTCGTTACTGCTATTGAAAACTAATAAGAGATGGCAGGCAATAGCAAAAGAGCAATTGTAAGACTTGAGAGTTCTGCAGGGACAGGATATCGCTATACTGTTACTAAAAATAAGAGTAAGCATCCTGATAAACTTGAATATAAAAAGTTTGATCCTGTAGCTCGCAAGCATGTTCTTTTTAAAGAGATAAAATAAAAATAGCAAATAGGTGAGTAGCTCAATTGGTAGAGCATCGGTCTCCAAAACCGGGGGTTGCGGGTTCAATTCCTGCCTCACCTGCAAAAAGGGAAAAGTATGTTGAAAGCGGTAAAAGATTTTTTAAATCAAGTATACCTAGAAATGAATAAAGTTTCTTGGCCAAGCTACTCTGAATTAAGAGGATCGACTTATCTGATTATTATTTTTTTCTTAGTATTTGCATTATTTTTATTTGGAGTTGATTGGGTAATTCAAAAATTAGTGAGAGTGGTATTATGAATTGGTATAGTTTAAGAGTTATGTCAGGTAAAGAGGAAAAAATTAAAAATAATATTTTCCGCGAACTTGAATATGAAAAAGATATAGCAGGACATGTTGAGGATATTTTAATACCAACTGAGAATGTGGTAGATATTAAAAATGGAAAAAAACTGGTAAAGAAGAAAGTATTCTTTCCTGGATATATTCTTTTAAAAATGGAAATGAATAACGAAACAAAATTTTTTATTGAAGGTATTGATGGTGTAATGAGCTTTGTAGGACCTAAAGGCAGCCCTCAATCGTTAAACGATGTTGAGATTAAAAGAATTATTGGTTCTTTTGATGGAGATAATGATTCAGTAGAAGTAATGGAAGAAATACCATTTAAAGTGGGAGATTCTGTTAAAGTTATTGATGGGCCTTTCAAAGACTTTAATGGTCTTATTCAAGAGATTAATGATAAGAATAGAATTAAAGTAAACGTCAATATTTTTGGTCGTCCAACACCTATTGAATTAAGCTTTAATCAAATATTGATAGAGAATTAAAAAATGGCAACAAAAGAAAAAACAGGACTTATTAAATTACAAATTCCAGCTGGACAAGCAAATCCTGCTCCACCAGTTGGACCTGCTTTGGGTCAGCACGGCGTAAATATTATGGACTTCTGCAATGCATTTAATGAATCCACAAAAGAATTACAGGGAATGCTAACTCCTGTTATTATAACAGTTTACAAAGATAGATCTTTTACTTTTGAAATAAAATCCCCACCAGCATCTACTTTGATTATGAAAGAATTGAATATGAAAAAAGGCTCTCAAGAGCCAAATAAAGATAAAGTTGGATCGATAACAATAGCACAATGTAAAAAAATTGCTGAGATGAAGATGAAAGATTTAAATGCACATACATTGGATCATGCAGCGGAAATGATTGCTGGTACTGCTGTTAGCATGGGAATTGAGATAGATAGATGAAAAATACAAAATTTGCAAAATCAGTTTCAGAGAAATTAGATTCTTCTAAATCTTATGGTATAAATGAGGCAATGTCATTGCTAATGGAACTTAAGAGATCAACTTTTTCTGAATCTGTTGATGTAGCATTTAATCTAGGTGTTGATCCTAGGCACGCAGAGGAAAACATTAGATTAAGCCTAATACTACCTCATGGTATTGGACGAAATGTTTCCGTCTTAGCTATAGTCAATTCTGAAAAAGAAGCAGAAGCAAAAGAAGCAGGAGCAGATTTTGTGGGTAGCGAAGAATATCTTGAAAAAATAAAATCAGGGTGGACTGATGTTGACAAAATAGTGGTTACTCCAGATTTAATGGCACAGTTAGGAAAATTAGGTAAAGTGTTAGGGCCTAAGGGCTTAATGCCAAATCCTAAATCAGGTACTGTAACAAATGATATAGCTAAAGCAATTAAAGAACTAAAAGCAGGTAAGCTTGATGCGAGAGTAGAAAAGAATGGAATTTTACAATCTTCAATTGGAAAAACATCTTTTTCTGAGGAAGAATTAAAAGAAAATTTTGAAACTCTTCGTTCTGCGTTGATGTCTGCAAAACCTAACTCTTTTAAGGGTAAATATTTGAATTCAATTAGTATATCCTCGACATTAGGTCCAGGAATTAAGATAGGAACTGAATAATTATGCCAAGTACTAGAAATATAGATGCAGTTAAAGCGTTGAGCGATAAACTGGAAAAAGCTAAGGCAGTATATTTTACTGATTATCTAGGCTTGGATGTTGTTAGTATTACTCAATTAAGAAAAGAATTTGTGATGAAAGATGTAGAATTCACAATAGCAAAAAATACCTTAATTAAATTAGCTGCAAAAGAGGCAGGAATGTCGGGTGTTGATGATTTTCTAACAGGACCAACAGCACTGGCTGTGAGTTATGAAGATGCAACTAATCCAGCACAAGTAATTAAGAATTTTTTAAAAGATTTTGATAAGCCTTCAGTAAAAGGCATGATTTTAGATGGAGAAGTATTCGAGGCAAATGAGTTTGACAGAATAGCTAATCTACCATCAAAAGATCAGCTTTTATCTAAGTTGGTTGGAATGTTAAATTCCCCGATGGCAAAACTGAGCAGTACTTTAGGAAGTCCTGTTTCCGGCTTATTAGGAGCACTTGAACAATTAAACTCAAAGAAAGAAGGGTAGTTAAAATGAGCACTAAAAGAGAAGATGTTTTAAAATATCTTGAAGAAGCTAACATGATTGAAGTATCTGAGCTTGTAAAAGATATCGAAGAGAAATTTGGCGTAACAGCTGCTGTACCTGTTGCCGCAGTCGCAGGAGCGGCCGGCGGAGATGCTGCTGCAGATGCTGCTGAAAAAAGCGATTTTAATGTAGTCTTAACGGCTGCTGGTCAATCCAAAATTGCTGTGATTAAAGTTGTTAGAGCAATAACTAGTCTAGGACTTAAGGAAGCTAAAGAATTGGTTGATTCTGCTCCTAAAGCTGTGAAAGAAGGCGTTGCTAAAGATGAGGCGGAAGATTTGAAGTCTCAACTTGAGGAAGCCGGAGCTACAGTAGAATTACAATAATATAATTAAATATATTAATTAACCAATTTTTTGGAGGAATAGCTATCTTGAATTTAGATAATTTGAATAACAGACATAATTTTGAAAAAATAAAAACGGCCGTAGAACTACCAAATCTTCTCGATTTGCAGGTAGGTTCTTTTCATGATTTTTTACAGGAAGATGTTAAACCAAAAGACAGAGTAATGTTTGGTTTGCATGAAGCATTTTCTTCAATTTTTCCGTTACAAGATAATCATGAAAATTACATACTTGAATACAAAAGCTATACGATTGGAAAGCCTAGATATACTCCAAGAGAATGTTCAGATCGCGGTATTACTTACAATGTACCTCTTAGTGTAAAATTACGTTTAAAGATTACTGACGAAAAAGATAAAAAGAAGTTTGCTCAGATAATAGATCAAGATGTTTATTTTGGTAATATGCCATATATGACCGATAAAGGTACTTTCATTATTAATGGAGCAGAGAGAACTGTAGTAACTCAATTACAAAGATCTCCTGGTGCTTTCTTTGATCAAAAGTTTCATCCAAATGGTGCAAAACTCTTCAATGCTAGAATTATCCCAATTAGAGGTTCTTGGATTGATTTCACAACGGATATTAATGATATTTTATTTACTATTATTGATAGAAAAAGAAAGTTTCCAGCAACTCTATTATTAAGATCTTTAGGATTTAGTTCCGATGAAGATATTTACAATGCATTTGACCTAGTTCTTGATATAGATCCATCTAAGATAAAAACAGATAACTTAACTGACTATATTACTGTTGAAGATACTATAGATATGGAAACAGGTGAATTAGTGGTTGAGAGTGGAAAAGAGTTAAATGAAACTATTGTTAGCACTTTAAAAAATAATAAAACAAAAACTGTTAAGCTTGTGGATGTAAGAAATAATATTGATAGTATGATGATAAATAATACTATTAAAAAAGATCCTACAAAATCTACAGAAGAAGCATTATTAAAAGTCTACTATCTGTTAAGAGGTAGTGAGGCACCTAGCCCTGAGTCTGCTCAGAAATTTATCGATAGAATGTTCTTTTCTCCTAAAAAATATGATTTAGGACAAGTCGGAAGATATCGTCTAGATAAGCAGTTTGATTTAGATAACAAAGGCAAAGATTCCGTTTTAACACATGACGACTTTCTTATCACTGTTAAATATTTAATATTAATGAGAAAAGGATTGAAGTCTCCAGATGATATTGACCATCTAGGAAATAGAAGAGTAAGAACTGTTGGAGAGTTACTCAAGGTGCAATTCAATTCTGCTTTAGCTAGAATGGTAAGAACTGTATATGAGAGAATGAATTTGAGAGAGTCAGAGACAATTACTCCTCAGGATCTAATTAACTCAAGGTTGGTGACTACTGTTATTAATACATTTTTTGGAACTAGTCAACTATCTCAGTTTGGAGATCAAACAAATCCTTTAGCAGAAATTACTCATAAAAGAAGAATTTCTTCTCTTGGACCTGGAGGTCTTTCAAGAGAAAGAGCGGGTTTTGAAGTTAGAGATGTTCACTATACTCATTATGGAAGATTATGTCCAATTGAAACTCCTGAAGGTCCAAATATTGGTTTGATATCATCGTTAGCTTTGATGGCAAGAATTAATAGGCATGGATTTATTGAAGCTCCTTATAGAGTTGTAGATAATCAAATTGTAAAAGATGAGTTTAAATATCTTTCAGCCGATGATGAAGATAGAACAAATATTGCTCAGTCAGGATTAGGTACTGATGCTAAAAATAAAATAAATGATCCAAAAGTTAGAGTTAGATCTAAAGGAGATTTCCCTATTGTAGATCCAGACAGTGTTCATTATACAGATATTGTACCCAATCAAATTCTAAGTGTTGCAGCTGCTTTGATTCCATTTGTTGAGCACGATGATGCGAATAGAGCATTGATGGGTTCAAATATGCAACGTCAATCTGTGCCATTGATGAAGACTGAGTCACCTATTGTGGCTACTGGTATGGAAAGAAAAGTAGCAAAAGACTCTAAATCTATACTTCTTTCACCTATTTCAGGAACAGTTATGCATGTTGATTCGAATAAGGTCGTGATTAAGGATAGTAATTATCCTGATAGTACATTATTAAAAAAAGATGCAAATCTTTGTACTGTAGATTTAATTAAGTATGCTAGGTCAAATCAAAATACATGTTACAATCAAAAAGTAATTGTTAAAGCAGGCGACAAGATAAAAAAAGGACAAGTTATTGCTGATGGAGCTTCAACCGAGAACGGTGAATTAGCTTTAGGTAAGAATGTCTTGGTAGCATTGATGCCTTGGAATGGATATAATTTTGAGGATGCTATTGTTATCAATGAAAGACTTGTAAGAGATGATGTTTTTACATCTATTCATGTAAATGAAATTGAACTAGAAGTTAGAGATACAAAAAGAGGAGAAGAAGAATTAACTCCAGAAATCCCTAATGTAAGCGAAGAAGCAACTTCTCAACTAGATAAAGATGGTCTTATTCGAGTAGGGGCTATTGTTAATGAAGATGATATATTAATTGGTAAAGTAACTCCTAAAGGTGAGACGGATCCATCTCCAGAAGAAAAGCTTTTGAGAGCAATTTTTGGAGAAAAAGCAGGAGATGTTAAAGATGCTTCAAAGAAGGCTGAGCCTGGAGTAAAAGGTGTAGTAATTAAAACTAATCTTTACGAAAAAACATCAAAACAATCTAGAGCAGAAGTAAATCAACAAATCAAACAATTGCAGAAGAATAAAAGAGAAGAAGAAAGAGCTTTAAGAGCTACTAGAGATAATTTACTCAAGTCTGTTCTTAGCGATAAAATCACTCTTGGAATAAAAGCCAATAGAGATGAAAAAGTTCTTGTAAAGAAAGGAACTAAGTTAACATTAAAGAAATTAGATACTTTCAACTTTGAGTTATTTTCTACGAAAGACGCATGGATTTCAGGTGAAAAGACATGGGAAAAACTATTAAATATTCTCAGCGCTTTCACTGACACTCTTACTAGCCTTGATACAGAGTTAGAATCAAGTATTTTTAAACTTAAAGAAGGCGATCAACTTCAACCTGGTATTTTAAAGTTAGCTAAAGTCTATGTAGCTAATAAAAGAAAAGTTTCAATTGGAGACAAGATGGCTGGAAGACACGGTAATAAGGGTGTTATTGCAACAATTGTTCCCGAAGAGAATATGCCTTATTTAGAAGATGGTACTCCAGTAGATATTTGTTTAAATCCTATGGGTGTTCCTTCTAGAATGAATTTGGGTCAGTTGTATGAAACGATGCTAGGATGGGCGGGAAAAATACTTGATGAAAAGTATGAAACTCCAGTTTTCAATGGCGCAACACCTCAAGAAGTAGCAGTAAAAATGAAAGAAGCTGGATTGCCAGATACCGGTAAAGTGACATTATACGATGGTCTAACAGGAGAAAGAATTGATAATCCGGTATTAGTAGGTTATATGTATATTATGAAACTATTCCATATGGTTGATGATAAAATGCATGCTAGATCGACTGGTCCGTATTCACTAGTTACTCAGCAGCCTTTAGGCGGAAAAGCACAATTTGGTGGACAAAGATTTGGTGAGATGGAAGTTTGGGCGCTTCAAGCTTATGGTGCCGCACATACATTAAGAGAAATCTTAACTATCAAATCAGATGACATTGAGGGTAGATCAAAAACTTACAGTGCACTTGTCAAGGGAGAAGGTTTACCTGACCCAACAACCCCAGAAGCTTTCAATGTATTTATGAAAGAAATTCAAGGTCTTGGACTGGACATAACTTTAGATTAAAGGAAAAAAATAAATGTATAAAGCAAAGAATAGCATTTCACTTAAACTGGCTTCACCAGAGAAGATTCTTGAAGGATCTTTTGGTGAGGTTTTAAAGCCTGAAACAATTAACTATCGTTCTTATAAGCCAGAAAAAGATGGATTGTTTTGTGAAAAAATCTTTGGACCTGTAAAAGATTTTGAATGTCATTGCGGTAAGTATAAAGGTATTAGATATAGAGGTATTATATGTGATAGATGTGGTGTAGAAGTTACTACAAAGAAAGTTCGTAGAAACAGAATGGGTCATATTACTTTAGCTGTACCAGTTGTGCATATTTGGTTCCTTAAATCAATACCGAGTAAGCTAAGCTATATTTTAGGTAAAAGTGCGAAGCAATTAGAGAGTGTAATCTACTATGAAAATTATTTAGTCATTAATCCTGGTAAGAGCGACTATACGAGGTTTGATTTAATAGATGAAGAAGAATATCTAAAGCTAGAAACAGAATTTGGTTATGAAGCTTCTTCACAAGAAGAAAAAGAAGATGAGTCTTACTTCAATGCATCTATGGGCGGTGAAGCTATTAAAGATGGATTAGCTGAAATGGACTTATTAGAGCTTAAAAAAGATTTAGAGTTAATTAGTACTACAACAAATTCAAAACAGAAAAAAGAAGATGCCCTAAAGCGATTGAAGGTAGTAAAAGACTTTGCTAGAGATAGAAATAATAAACCTGAATGGATGATTGTTTCAATTTTACCTGTTATGCCTCCAGAACTAAGACCTTTAGTTCCTTTAGAAGGTGGAAGGTTTGCAGCTAGTGATTTAAATGACCTTTACCGAAGAATTATTATTAGAAATAATCGTTTAAAACAACTAATGGATATTCAAGCACCTGAAGTAATTCTTAGAAATGAAAAAAGAATGCTCCAAGAATCTGTTGATGCGCTTTTTGATAATACAAAAAGAAAAACTGCGATAAGAAGTGGATCTAAAAGACCATTAAAGTCTATATCAGATATGTTAAGAGGTAAGCAAGGTAGATTTAGACAGAACTTATTAGGTAAAAGAGTTGACTATTCTGGTAGATCTGTTATTGTTGTTGGTCCTGAATTAAAAATGACCGAATGTGGTATTCCAAAGAATATGGCATTAGAGCTTTTTAAACCTCACTTAATAAGAGAATTAATTAGAAGAGATTTAGCTGCAACTCCTAGAAGTGCAAAATTAATGATTGAAAATAAAGATTCGTTTGTATATGAAATTCTAGAAACTGTAGTAAAAGATCACCCTGTGCTATTAAACAGAGCACCAACTTTACATAGATTGGGAATTATAGCTTTCCAGCCAATATTGATTGATGGTAAAGCGATTAGAGTTCATCCTCTTGTTTGTTCAGCATTTAATGCTGACTTTGATGGTGACCAAATGGCGGTACATGTACCTCTATCTATTCCAGCACAATTGGAAGCTAGAGTCTTAATGATGGCCAGTCAGAATGTATTACATCCTGCAAGTGGAAAACCAATTACATTGCCTTCACAAGATATGATTCTTGGTTGTTATTACTTAACAAGAGAGAAAAGTGGGCAAAAAGGTGAAGGAAAGCTTTTTGGATCTATCGATGAAGTAAAAATAGCGTACGATAATAATAAGGTTGGACTTCACGCTATTGTAAATGTTCGACATAATGGAAAATGGTATAAGAATACAACTGCTGGTCGTGCTATATTTAACGCTATTATTCCAGATGAATTAGGCTATTACGATGAGATGATTTCTAAGAAGAAATTAAGTTTTATTATTGGTGAGTCTTTTGTAAAAGCTGGAAATGATAAGACTGTAAAACTATTAGACAATCTTAAAGAGATTGGATTTAAAACCGCTACTAAGAGTGGAATATCAATTTCTATCAGCGATATTATTATACCAGATGAAAAACATAATATCATAAATGGCGCTGAAAAAGAAGTAGACAAAATTCAAGGAAGATTTAATCGACATATCTTAACAGAAGGTGAAAGATATAATAAAGTTATTGACGTCTGGACAAAAGCAACAAGTGATGTAGCTGCTGAAATGATGAGAGGTTTAAAATCTGATGATGGAGGTTTTAATTCGGTCTATATGATGGCTGATTCCGGAGCTAGAGGTAGTGGAGACCAAATAAAGCAGTTAGCCGGTATGAGAGGTCTAATGGCAAAACCAAGAAAATCTATGGTTGGTGGCGGAGAAATTATTGAAAGCCCAATTCAATCTAATTTTAAAGAAGGTCTATCTGTAATGGAATACTTCATATCTACTCACGGAGCAAGAAAAGGTCTAGCTGATACTGCATTAAAAACAGCAGATGCTGGATATTTAACTCGAAGATTGGTTGATGTGGCACAAGATGTAGTAATATCAGAATTTAATTGTAAAACTATTAATGGAATTACAGTTGCAGATTTAAAAGAGGGAGAGGAAGTGGTGGAATCTCTATCTGAAAGAATTCTTGGTAGAACGTCATCTGAGAAAATTATTATTGACGGTAAAACTATTGTTAAAGCAGGAGAAGTTTTTGATGAGAATAAAGCTGAATTTATTGTAGAAAATAATGTCAATAGCGTTAAAATTAAATCTATACTTACCTGTGAATCTAGAAGAGGTGTATGTGCAAAATGTTACGGTTGGGATTTAACAAGAAGAGAGCTTGTAACAATTGGTAGTGCTGTAGGTATTATTGCAGCTCAAAGTATTGGAGAACCTGGTACGCAGTTAACATTAAGAACTTTCCATATTGGAGGAACGGCAACTAGAATTGTTGAAGAATCTGATATGAAATCTAGGCATAACGGTATAGCAAAATTCAATGATGAATATCAATCTGCTAATACTATTGATGAAGATGGCGAAAAAGTAGTTAGATGTTTAACTAGGAATTCAAAATTACGTATTGTCGATTCAAAAAATAATGTGCTTGAAGAATATAATGTTCCTTATGGTGCTAATGTTAATATCAAGGACAATGCTAAGGTCAAGAGAAATGATATTCTATTTTCATGGGATCCATATACAGACTTAATATTAGCTCGACAGTCTGGTATCATTAAAATGAAAGATTTTATTGAAGGTGATACCTATCAAGAAGAAGCAGTAGACGGCGGTAAAAAGCAAAAAGTAGTTACTGAATCAAAAGATAGAAGATTAAGCCCTCAAATTGAAATTTATAGCAAAGATGGAAATATTCTGTCAGGTGGGACTATTTTACCTGTAAAAGCAACATTAATAGTAAATGATGGACAAGATGTTACCCAAGGTCAAACTTTAGTAAAAATTCAGAAAGATGTTGGTAAGACTAGAGATATTACTGGTGGTCTACCAAGAGTAGCAGAATTATTTGAAGCAAGAAAGCCTGCAAACCCTGCTGTAGTTAGTGAAATTAACGGTACAGTAGAGTTTGGTGAAATTAAACGAGGTGTAAGAAAGGTTTCAGTGACACCTTCTACTGGAAAGTCTGTTATTTATAAGATCCCATATGGAAAACATGTAGTAGTTCATGAGAATGATTTTATAACAGCTGGAACTGCATTATGTGAAGGTGCAATTTCTCCTTCCGATATTCTAACTATTCTTGGTCCAAATGCTGTTAGAGAGTATTTGGTCAATGAAATTCAAGAAGTTTATAGATTACAAGGAGTAGGAATTAACGACAAACATATCGAGGTGATTGTTAACCAAATGATGAAGAAAGTCATTATTAATAATCCAGGAGATACTTCATATCTTCCAGGTGAAAGATTAGATAAGACCACTCTATTTAATGATAATGATTATATGAAGGGTATGGTTGTAGTTGATGAGTCTGGAGATTCAAATTTAGAGGTGGGTCTAATGATTTCTCAGAACGAAGTAAAAGAGCTTAATAAAGAGTTTAAGGCTCAAGATAAGAACTTAGTAAAGTTTCATAAGGCTAAATCAGCTACGTTTGAACCAATTTTAATGGGAATTACTCAGTCTTCTCTTAATACTACAAGCTTTATTTCTGCAGCTTCCTTCCAAGAAACAACGAGAGTATTGACAGACGCAGCAACTGCATCAAAGACTGATCATTTGCTAGGATTAAAAGAAAATGTTGCGTTAGGGCGATTAATCCCTGCTGGAACAGGTTTTCCTGGCTTACAATCCATTCAAATTGAACAACAAGAAAATCAAGAAGAAGATCAATAGACCTTCTTCTTGAAACTTTTTAAACATATTCTATAAAATATACTTTCTACGCGTTCGAGAAAACGTTTGATTCTTCCATCTTATAACAATATATTCCCCGGTGCTTTTGAATTTATTAAAGGAAAAATAATTTATGCCAACAGTAAATCAGTTGATTAGAAAGAGCAGAAAAAAGATTATTAAAAAGTCTGCTAGTAGAGCTCTTGAGAACAGTCCTCAAAAAAGAGGGGTATGTACTCGAGTATATACGACTACGCCTAAAAAGCCTAATTCTGCTTTAAGAAAAGTAGCTAGAGTTAGATTGACAAATGGTATCGAGGCAAATGCATATATTCCTGGAGAAGGTCATAATTTACAAGAGCACTCAATTGTTTTAATAGAAGGCGGAAGAGTTAAAGACCTTCCTGGTGTTCGTTATCATATTGTACGTGGTTCATTAGATACTGCAGGTGTTAACGATAGAAAGACAAGTAGATCACGTTACGGAGCAAAAAAACCTAAAAGCTAAACATGAGAAGAAGAAGACCAGAGAAAAGATCTATTAATCCAGATCCAAAATTTAATGATTTACAAGTTGCAAAATTCATGAACTACTTACTTGTAGGTGGAAAAAAGGGTATTGCTGAAAAAATTCTTTATGATGCATTTGATATCGTAAAAGAGAAAAGCAGTAAAGATCCAGTTGACATATTCAAAAAAGCATTAAATAATGCTGCACCTCACGTTGAAGTGAAATCAAAGAGAATCGGTGGAGCTACCTATCAAGTACCTATTGAGGTTCCTAATAGAAGACAATTTTATTTAGCAGCTCATTGGATTATTGATAGCGCAAAAAAGAAATCAGGCAGTCCTATGTCAAGGCGTTTAGCTGGAGAGTTACTTTCTGCTTCAAATAATGAAGGAAGTGCTATTAAAAAGAAAGAAGATACACATCGTATGGCTGAAGCAAATAAAGCATTTGCTCACTTCGGAAGAGGAAGATAATCATGTCTGCTGATTTAAATATTGTAAGAAATATTGGTATTATGGCTCATGTAGATGCTGGTAAGACAACCTTAACTGAGAGAATGTTATACTATGCTGGAAAAACTCACAAGATTGGTGAAGTGCATGACGGTGCTGCTACTATGGACTGGATGGCGCAGGAACAAGAAAGAGGTATTACAATTACTTCAGCTGCAACCACTTTCTATTGGGATAAGAATCGTATTAATCTAATTGACACTCCTGGTCACGTTGATTTTACTATGGAAGTAGAAAGATCATTAAGAGTTCTTGATGGTGCTGTTGCAGTGTTTTGTGCAGTTGCTGGCGTAGAACCTCAAAGTGAAACAGTTTGGAGACAAGCAACAAAATATAATGTACCTAGAATTGCATTTATTAATAAAATGGATAGAACAGGTGCAGATTTCTATAATGCAATAGATACTATGAAGAAACGCCTAGGCGCTAAACCATTGCCTGTCGCTTTACCTATTGGCACAGGTGAAACTTTTAGAGGTATTATAGACTTAACTAGTATGAAAGCTATTGAGTATAATGAAAGTAGTCAAGGTGCCGAATTTGAATATATCGACATACCAGAAGAATTATTAGCAGATGCAGATAAGTGGAGAAACTTCTTAATTGAAGAAGTTGCTAGTTTTGATGATGTATTAATGGAAAAATATTTAAATGAAGAAGAAATGTCTTCTGAGGAAATTAAAGAAGCTCTAAAAAAAGGATGTTTAGAAAATGCTTTTGTTCCAACTTTATGTGGTTCAGCTTTTAAGAATAAAGGAGTTCAAAGAGTTTTAGATGCTGTTATTGACTTTTTACCATCTCCTGTAGACGTAGAAAGTATTGAAGGATCTTCTGTTGACGATCCAGAAACTAAAATTATGATTAAAAACTCTACAGAAGGCGCATTCACTGCACTTGCATTTAAAATTGCTACAGATCCTTTTGTAGGTAAGCTTACATATATCAGAGTTTATTCTGGTACGTTAAAGAAAGGATCTTTTTGTATTAATTCAAATACTGGAGACAAGCAAAGAATTTCAAGAATTCTACAAATGCATGCAAATAAAAGAGAAGAATTAGAAGAAGTAAAAGCGGGTGAAATTGTAGCAGTAATTGGTTTAAAAGGTGTTCGCACTGGACATACATTATCAGAGAAAGGTGATGTGGCACTTGAGTCAATGGAATTTCCAGATCCAGTAGTTGCAGTCTCAATTGAGCCTGTATCAAAAAGCGATCAAGATCAATTGGCAAAAGGAATGAACAAGTTAAGTGAAGAAGATCCTACTTTTAAAGTCAAAGTTGATAGCGAGACTGGTCAAACAGTAATATCAGGTATGGGAGAAGTTCATTTAGAAATCATTATTGATAGACTTAAGAGAGAATTTAATGTAAATGCTAATGTTGGGAAGCCTCAAGTTTCATTTAGAGAAGCAATTCAAAAACCTGTAGATAAAGTTGATGAAAAATTTATTCGTCAATCTGGTGGTCGTGGTCAGTATGGTCATGTTGTGATTAATGTTAAACCAACAGAGCAAGGCGCTGGATATAAATTTATAAATAAGATTGTTGGTGGGGTTATTCCAAGAGAATACATTCCTGCGGTAGATGCCGGCATTCAAGAGCAGTTGAAAAATGGCGTATTACATGGATATCCTATTCCTGATGTTGAAGTAGAGCTTGTTTATGGATCTTATCATGACGTAGACTCTTCTGAAATTGCTTTTAAGGTAGCTGGTTCACGAGCAATTAAAACTGCTTGCAAGCAAGCAAATCCAATACTAATGGAGCCGATTATGGCCGTAGAAGCAACTACTCCAGACGACTATCTTGGAGATGTAATTGGTGATATTAATTCTAGAAGAGGTAAAGTTGAAAGCATGGAACAGCAAGGAGCGAATCAAAGTATTAAAGCTGCTGTGCCATTAAGCGAAATGTTTGGTTATGCAACAGATCTAAGATCTCTATCTCAAGGTAGAGCAAACTTTCATATGGATTTTCAGCAATACGCTAAAGTTCCAGCATCAGTAGAAGAAAAATTAATGAAATCGCAATTACAGAATGGAGAAGCATTATAATGGCTAAAGATTTAATTAGGATATCTTTGAAGGCTTACGATCATAAGCTTTTAGATAAGTCTGCTGAAAAAATTATTAGAACAGCTAAGTCTACAGGTGCGATTATTTCTGGACCAATTCCGATGCCAACTAAAAGAACAGTATATACAGTATTGAGATCACCGTTTATTGATAAAAAATCACGCGAACAGTTCCAAACAAAAGTACATAAAAGAGTTGTAGATATTGTGAATTCAACTCCTAAAACTGTTGAATCTTTAATGAAGCTAGATTTACCGTCTGGTGTAGATATTGAGATTAGAGGATAAAGATGTACGGATTAATAGGTAAAAAAATTAAAATGTCACAAATCTTCAATGCAGAAGGTCATGTGGTTCCAGTTACTTTAGTTCAAGCTGGTCCATGTGTTGTATCTCAGATTAAAACAACTGATACAGATGGATACAACTCTGTGCAATTGGCTTTTGGTGAAAAATCAAAAAGAAATACAAATAAGCCTGCAGCAGGACATCTTAAAAAAGCAGACATTGAAAGCGCTAAAGTTTTAGCTGAATTTAAGTCACTTGATACTTTTGAGTATAAATTAGGTCAAAAATTTGATTCTTCAATTTTCCATGTCGGAGAAATTGTTGATGTAAGGTCAAAATCTAAAGGTAAGGGTTTTGCCGGAGTTATTAAAAGACATAATTTTTCTAGACAAGATGCTACGCACGGTAATAAACATACCGAAAGAGCTCCCGGATCTATTGGACAGGCCTCTTGGCCATCAAGAGTATTTAAAGGTATGAAAATGGCAGGTAGAAAAGGTTCTGGTAATGTTACCGCACAAAACCTTGAGATTGTGGATATCGACAAAGAAAATAATTTATTATACGTTAAAGGAGCTATTCCTGGTGCAAATAATGCACCAGTGTTTATTGTGAAAAAATGAAAATTAAATCAATAAATAGTGGCAAAGATTATAGCTTAAACGATTCAGTGTTTAAGGTTCCTATGAATGATCAGGTTGTTTACCAGTGTGTTATAGCAGAATTAACCAATGCTAGACAAGGAACCCGATCTACAAAGAATAGATCTTCAGTTTCTGGTGGTGGTAAAAAACCATTTAAACAAAAAGGGACTGGTAATGCTAGACAAGGAACAATCAGATCTCCTTTAAATAGAGGTGGTGGTGTTATTTTCGGTCCTAGTCCACAATATTATTTTAAAAAAGTGAATACTAAAACTAAACAACTAGCTTTTAAATGTGTTTTATCAGAAAAAGTTAAAAATGATGCTTTAAAAGTGATTGATTCAATAGATTTAAAAACAAATAAAACGAAAGATTTTGTTGCATTCTTAGAGTCTAACAGTTTGAGTAATAAAAAAATGACAATTGTAGTATCTGAAGTAAATCAAAATTTAGCCTTAGCATCAAGAAATATTGAACATGTAAATGTTGTGAAAGCATCATCATGTTCTGTTGCAGATTTAATGAATAATGACGCTTTATTGGTGGATGCAAATGCTTTGACTTTAATGTCAGAAAGATTTGGAGATAAGAAATAATTATGAATCATTTTTCACAGATTTTAATTCGTCCAGTAGTGACTGAAAAAATGACATCTCTTCAGGAGTCAGAAAATAAATATGCATTCGAAGTGCCTGTTGAGGTAAATAAAATTGAGATTAAAAAAGCTGTAGAAGAAAAATTTAAAGTTAAAGTCCTTAAAGTTGCTGTAAGCAATCGAAAAGGTAAAGCTAAGCAGATGACTGTAAAAAGCAATGGAAGAACAATTAGAACAAATGGATATACCAAACTAAAGAAGAGAGCTATTGTAACGCTTGTAGAAGGTTATAACATAGACTTGTTTAGTGTATAGATACAAATTATGGCAATAAGACAATTAAAACCAGTTACTCCGGCATCAAGATTTACTTCTAAGCCAGATTTTTCTGAGATTACTGCTAGTAAACCTGAAAAATCATTGGTGAGAAAGTTAAATAAGACAGGCGGTAGAAATAATAGAGGTCGTATTACTTCTCGTAGAAGAGGTGGTGGACATAAGCGTAGCTACAGATTAATAGATTTTAAAAGAAATAAATTGAATATCGAAGGTAAGGTAGCAACTATTGAGTATGATCCAAATAGAAGCGCATTCATTGCTTTAATTCACTATTCAGATGGAGAAAAAAGATATATTATACAGCCAGATGGATTAAAAGTTGGGGATATTATTATTTCTTCAGAAAAAGCAGCATTAAAAAATGGTAATGCTATGCAATTAAAAAATATACCATCAGGTCAATTTGTACATAATATTGAATTAATTCCTGGTAAGGGAGCACAAATGGCTAGGAGTGCAGGAGCATATGTGCAGGTAATGGCTCATGATAATAATTATGTAACATTAAAAATGCCATCTGGAGAAGTGAGAATGGTTCCAGATAAATGTTTAGCTACAATTGGTGTAGTTGGTAATAAACAGCATGAATTGGTACGTTCAGGTAAAGCAGGTCGATCAAGATGGCTTGGAAAACGTCCTAAAGTTAGAGGAGTAGCGATGAACCCTGTTGATCACCCTCATGGTGGTGGAGAAGGTAAGAGTTCAGGTGGAAGACATCCAGTGTCTCCTTGGGGTCAACCTACGAAAGGTTTCAAGACTAGGAAGAAAAAGAAAAAGTCAAATGCTCTAATAGTAAAAAGGAGAAATGATTAATGTCTAGATCTATTAGAAAAGGACCTCATATCGATGTCAAATTATTGAAAAAAGTTGATAAAATGAATGAGTCAACAAAGAAAGGTGTTATAAAGACATGGGCAAGACATTCTGTGATTGTTCCAGATTTTGTAGGACATACTTTTGCTGTACACAATGGAAATAAATTTATACCTGTTTTTATCACAGAGAATATGGTTGGTCATAAATTAGGAGAATTTTCTCCTACAAGAACATTTAGAATGCATTCAGGAGATAGAAAGAAAAAATAATTATGGATATCACTTCAAGATCTAACAATGTAAAACATTCACCAAAGAAGCTAAGAAAAGTAGCTAACTGTGTTCGTGGTTTAAATGTAAATAAAGCATTATCATCTTTAAGACATATGGATGAGAAAGGTGCTCAGATTGTTGAGAAAACACTATCTTCTGCTATTGCTAATGCCGGAAATACAGAGAATTTTGACAAAGATATGAATGAGGTTAAAGTAAAAACTATTACCGTAGATGAAGGTCCTGCACAAAAAAGATTTAGAGCAAGAGCTCAAGGAAGAGCAAATAGAATTAAAAAGAGAACAAGTCATTTAAAAATAGTTATAGGATAATTAATGGGACAAAAGACACATCCAAAAGGTTTAAGATTAGAGCTAAATAAGAACTGGAGTTCAAATTGGTTTCCAAAGAAAAATGCTTATGCGGCTGATCTTGCACAAGATATTAAATTAAGAAAATATCTAAAGAAAAGATTGCATGATGCTTCAGTTGCATCTATTAATATTGAGAGAACTTCGCAAGCAATTACTGTTACTATTCATACAGCTAGACCTGGTATTGTTATTGGTAGGGGCGGAGAAGAAGTTACTAGACTGAAAAAAGAAGTTTCAAAACTATGTAACACTAATGATATTCATTTAAATATAAATGAGGTAAAAAGACCTGAATTAAATGCTGAATTAGTAGGTCAAAATATTGCTACTCAATTAGTGAAGAAAATGGCTTACAGAAGAGTGCTTAACAAAACTATGCAGTCTACCATGAGAATGGGAGCAGAAGGTATTAGAATTAATGTTGCTGGAAGATTGGGTGGAGTAGAGATTGCTAGATCTGAAAGATTTATGAATGGAAGAGTTCCATTACATACTCTTAGAGCAGATATTGACTATGCATTAGTAGAGGCTCATACAACATATGGCATCATAGGAATTAAGGTATGGATCTGTAATGGATTTACAAAGGCTAAGAAATAATGTTAGAACCTAAAAAAATTAAATATAGAAAAGTTCATAGAGGAAACCGAAAAGGTATGGCTAAGGGTGGTACCGAAGTCAATTTTGGTAGTTATGGATTAAAAGCAATGGAATCAGGGTGGGTTACAGCTAGACAAATTGAAGCTACTAGAATTTCAATATCTAGACGAGTAAGAAAATTAGGTAGAATGTGGATTAGAATTTTTCCAGATAAGCCAATTACAAAAAAACCATTAGAAACAAGAATGGGTAAAGGAAAAGGATCTCCAGAATATTGGGTAGCAAATGTGAGACCTGGTAGAATTTTATTTGAAGTAGAGGGTATTTCTAGAGAAGTAGCTCAAGAAGCATTTAGAATTGCTGGTAATAAATTAGCAATTAAAACAAAATTAGTTGCAAAAAGAGGGTTAGATGAAGGTTAATGATCTAAGAAAGTTATCTGATAGAGATTTATTATCACGCTTAGTTGATAACAAAGAAAGCTTGCAGAAATATCGCTTTCAGAAGTCAATTCAACAATTAGAAGACTATAAAGTGTTATCTGACCTAAGGAAAGAAAATGCTAGAATTAATACGATATTAAGAGAAAAAACCTTAGATAAGGGAAATATTGATGGATAGAAATACTCAAAAACTAGTAGGTACTGTTGTTTCTGACGCTATGGATAAAACTGTGGTAGTTAGCGTAGAGAGACTTGTGAAACATAAGCTCTATAAAAAGTATATGAAAAGATCAAAGAAATATTATGCACATGATGAAAATAATACTTTCAAAAAAGGTGATATGGTAGAACTTGTGGCAACTAAGCCTTTGAGCAAATTAAAGAGATGGCGTACATCTAAATTAATTAAGAACGGAAATAAATAGTGGTACAAGCAGAAACAAGATTAAAAGTAGCTGACAATTCTGGAGCAAAAACAGTACAATGTTTTAAAGTTTTAGGTGGATCAAAGAAGAGATATGCTAGTATTGGTGATCTTATTGTTGTGGCTGTTAAATCTTCTACTCCTGGCGGTATGGTTAAAAAAGGAGAGGTTGCTCGAGCTGTAGTAGTTAGAGTGAAGAAAGAAGTAAGAAGAAGAGATGGATCTTATATTAGATTTGATGATAATGCTGCAGTTATTTTGGACGCTCAAAATGAACCAAAAGGAACTAGAATATTTGGTCCAGTAGCAAGAGAGTTAAGAGAGGGTGGTTATATGAAAATTATTTCAATGGCACCGGAGGTTTTATAATGAAAATTAAAAAAAATATGATGGTAAAAGTAGTAGCTGGAAATTTTAAGGGCCTTTCAGGTAAAGTTCTTAAGGTGATACCAGAGACTCAAAGAGCTATTGTTGAAGGTGTTGCTTTAACAAAAAGAACTCTAAAACCTTCTCAAGAAAATCCGAAAGGTGGATTCACAGAGAGAGAAAGATCTTTGCATGTTTCAAATTTAATGGCTTTAGAAAGCGATAAGGCTTCTAGGATCGGATTCAAAGTACTGGAAGATAAATCAAAAGTAAGAGTCTCAAAAAGATCTGGTAAGGAATTAGGCTAAGATTGATGGTAACACCAAATTATAAGAAGAAATATTTAGATAAAGTTAGACCTCATTTAATGAAGACTTTCAATTTCACTACTGTTATGCAAGTACCTAAGATTAAAAAAATTACATTAAATATTGGTTTAGGTAACGCAAAAGAAAATAAAAAAGCTTTACAGGCGGCTCTTGATGAATTGATGTTAATTACCGGTCAAAAGCCAGTGATTACCAAAGCAAAGAAAGATGTTTCTAATTTTAAGATTAGAAAAGGATTTCCCGTTGGATGTAAAGTGACTTTGCGTAAAGATTATATGTATGAATTTTTAGAAAGATTATGTGCGGTAGCTCTCCCAAGAACAAGAGATTTTAGAGGATTATCTGATAAATCATTTGACGGACAAGGTAACTACAGTTTTGGAATCAAAGAGCAAATTGTATTTGCAGAAATTGACTACGATAAAGTTGATTCTATTACGGGGATGGATGTTATTATTACGACATCAGCTGATAGCGATGAAATATCTTATGAATTATTAAGATCTATGGGATTGCCAATCAGAGAAAAGAAAGCTTTAACAGATAATAACTTAGACAAGGAAGAAGATGGCTAAAAAATCTAAAGTTGTAAGAGAAAATCACTTAATAAAAAAAGTGGAAAAATATTATACTCTAAGAAAAGAATTAAGAGGATTGATTAAAAATCCTAACACTCCAGAAGATGAAAAAATGAAAGCTATAGAGAAGCTTCAGAAGCTTCCTAGAAGTTCAAGTAGTATTCGTTTAACAAACAGGTGTGCTGTGTCTGGAAGACCAAAAGGGTATATGAGAAAATTTGGTTTATCAAGAATAACTTTTAGAGAATTAGCATTAAAAGGTGAATTACCTGGTGTAACTAAGGCCAGTTGGTAAGGAGAATATTTTATGTCAATGACAGATCCAATAGCAGATTTTTGTACAAGAATAAGAAATGGTTATTCATCTAAAAAAAGATGGATAGATATACCTTCTTCATTATTGAAAAAAAGAATCTCCGTTGTATTAAAAGAAGAGGGATATATTGATAATGTTGTTTTTGTAAACAAAGAAGATAATAAAGAGGATATTAGAATTTTCTTAAGATATCACAATGAATCACCAGCAATTACAACAATTGAAAAAATTAGTAAACCTGGAAAAAGAGTTTATGTAGCTTCAGATGAAATTCCTAGAGTCTTGAATGGTTTAGGGATTAGTGTTATATCATCTTCAAAAGGTGTAATAAGTAATAAAGTAGCAAGAAAATTAAAAGTTGGGGGAGAGTTGCTCTGCAACGTTTGGTAATATGTCAAGAATAGGAAATAGCGTAATTACAATACCGGAAGGTGTAAAAGTAGAGAATAATACTCAGCATTTATTGGTGGCAGGCCCTAAGGGTAAGTTGTCGGTTGATATTTGCGAAGAAGTAACAATAAAAATCGAAGATAATAGTTTATCTGTTTCAAGAAACGCAGAAGATAAAGTTTCAAGAGCTATGCATGGTACTATTAGGCAGTTAGTTTTTAATGCTATTGAAGGAGTTACAAACGGCTTCTCTAAACATTTAGAGATTATAGGTATTGGTTATAATGCTAAATCTCAAAATAATAGAGTGATTTTACAATTAGGTTTTTCCCATGATATTATTTTTGATTTGCCTGAAGGTGTTGAAGCAGTTGCTCAAAAAGGTGAATTAGAAATTAAGGGTATAGATAAACAAGCTGTAGGTCAAGTAGCAGCAAAAATAAGATCTTTAAGAAAGCCTGAACCTTATAAAGGAAAAGGAATTAGATATAAAGATGAATATGTTCGTTCGAAACAAGGTAAAACTGTTGGAGGGGGCGACTAGATGAGAGGTTTAAAATTAAAAAAAGAGCAATATTTAAGAAGAAGAAAAAGATCGAAAAAATCTTTTCCAGTTGAAGGTGAATACAGATTATGTGTTTATAAGAGTGCTAGGCATATAGAGGCACAGATTATTGATGATTTTAATCAAACTACTTTAGTAGCTGCTTCTTCAAAAGAAAAGGCTTATACAAAAGAAAAAGTTAATAAAAGCGAATTAGCTTCTCTCGTTGGAAAATCATTATCTGAGAGAGCGAAAGCAAAAAAAGTTAAAAAAGTATACTTTGATAGAAATGGCTTCAGATACCATGGAAGAGTAAAATCTTTTGCAGAAGCTTCTAGAAAAGGTGGACTAAAATTTTAATATTGGAGAATAAATGAGTATGATTAATTATTCAGAACTTGATTTAAAAGAAGAATCCGTTATAAGAATTAACAGAGTTGCGAAAGTTAATTCTCGTGGAAAGAGATTCAGTTTTTCGACTATAGTTGTTATTGGTGATGGTAAAGCACATGTTGGTATTGGTTCAGGAAAAGCCAATGAAGTAATTGTGTCTATTAATAAAGCTAAAGATGATGCAAAACAAAATTTAGTCAAGGTCCCTGTTTATAATTATACTATTCCTCATGAAATTATAGGCAAACATGGCGCAAGTAGAGTGTTATTAAAACCAGCTCCGTTTGGAACAGGTATTATAGCTGGTTCTGCAGTAAGATTGATTATGGAGCAAGTTGGTATTAATAATATTTACTCAAAAGTATTAGGGTCAAACAATCCTATGAATGTTGCTAAGGCTGTGATGAATGCTTTAACAAGTTTGCAGGATATTAGAGTTGTTGCTAAGAAAAGAGGAAAAACACCAAAAACATTATTTGAGATTTAAAAAGATGGCTAAAAAACAAATTAAAATTACACAAATAAAAAGTAGAATTGGCTATTCAAAAAAAGCAAAGGCTACTCTTGATGCGTTAGGTCTTAGAAAAATGAATAAATCAGTTGTTTTAGATCTAAATGACGCAATAAATGGAATGATAAAAAAAATAGATTATTTAGTCAAGGTTGAGGAAGTAAAATGAAATTAGTAAAACCTATTAAAGCTACAAAATCCTCTAAAAGAGTTGGTAGAGGACCTGGTTCTGGCTTAGGCGGAACTGCCGGAAGAGGTCATAAGGGAGCAGGCCAAAGAAGTGGTTTTAAACACAGATATTGGTTTGAAGGAGGTCAAGTACCTCTTCATAGAAGAGTTCCAACTAGAGGATTTAATAATTTTAATTTTGCAAAATCATATGAAATTGTAAATCTTTCTCAAATTGCTAAGATTAAATCAAAGAATATTGATTCTGAGGTTCTGCTAGCAAAAGGATTAATCTCTTCAAGTTTTGTTGCTGTAAAGATTCTTGGAAATGGCGATATTGATAAAGCTTATAATGTTACTGCATCAGCATTTAGTGCATCCGCAGCTAAGAAAATTGAAGCAGCAGGTGGAAAGGTTACTGTTCAATGATTGAAAAACTAAGAAATATTTTTGTTATTCCTGAATTGAGAAGTAAAATATTATTTACTCTAGGAGTTTTGATGATTGTTAGGCTTGGAGCTCAAGTGCCTATTCCCGGTATTGACCCTGAAGCTCTTCGTCAAACTATGGAATCTTTAAATGATACTTTTTTTGGCTTATTTAATATGTTTACAGGCGGAGCATTTGGTCAAGCTGCTGTATTTGGATTAGGAATTATGCCATATATTTCAGTCTCAATTGTTGTACAAATACTTCAAACGACTCTCCCATATTTTCAACGCTTAGCACAAGAAGGAGAAAGTGGAAGAGCTAAAATCAATCAAATTATTAGGTATGGTACAGTAATTTTAGCACTTGTTCAGTCTATTGGTATTGCTTTTTTATTAGAGAGTTATGGTATTGTATTAAATCCAGGATTTGTTTTTAGATTTACTGCAGTAATCTCTATTACAACAGGTACAATGCTACTATTATGGCTTGGTGAAAAGATTACAGAACATGGTATAGGTAACGGCATATCTCTTATCATTATGGTTGGAATTTTAGCAGCATTTCCTAATGTTGTTTTATCTGAAATTTCATATTTTCAACAGGGTGTAAGAGGTATTCTTTCAGAACTTTCTCTTGCAATCCTATTCTTTTTCCTAGTTATGTTAATTATACTTATACAACAGGGTTTGAGAAAAGTACCCGTTCAATATGCTAGAAGAATTATTGGAAGAAAAGTGTATGGCGGACAATCTACTTATCTCCCTTTAAAGATTAATACAGCAGGAGTTATACCTATTATATTTGCGCAATCTATATTATTAATTCCTGGTACTATCGCTACATTCGTAGGTCAAGATGCAACTCAATCTAATTTTATGTCTTGGTTTGCAATGGATCATTGGTTTTCTAATGTATGTTTTGCATTGTTAATTGTATTCTTTACTTACTTTTATACTGCATTACAATTTGATCCGAATCAAGTAGCTTCTACCTTGAAACAACAAGGAGGATTTATTCCCGGAGTAAAACCAGGAAAAAAGACAGCACAGTTTATTGAAAATATTCTTACAAAAGTAACACTTCCAGGCGCATGTTTTCTTGGATTCATTGCTTTAATGCCATATTTCTTGCAACAATTTGGTTTAGACTACAGTTACGCTTCATTTTTTGGAGGAACTAGTTTATTAATCATCGTTGGTGTTGGGTTAGATACCTTAAGTCAAATAGAAACACACTTACTATCTAGACATTATGATGGTTTTTTATCAAAAGGTAAAGTTAGAGGAAGAAGATAATGGTTGATTTAAATAACACTAATCAAGTTTCCCATATGACTGAAAGTTGTCAGATTCTATCTGATACACTTGATATGATTGAAGGCTATGTGAAGCCAGGTCAATCTGTAATGGAATTAGATAGGTTGGCAGAAGAATATATCTTATCTAGAGATGCTAAACCTGCATTTAAAGGGTATAATAATTTTCCTTCAACATTAACTGTATCAATTGACGATGAAGTAGTCCATGGTATACCAAAAGATGTGGTTTTAGAGGAAGGTCAAATTGTTGGTATAGACTGCGGAGTTCTAAAGAATGATTATTACAGTGATTCAGCAAGAACGTTAGCTGTTGGAAAAATTTCAGAAGAAAAACAATCATTATTGGATATTACAAAAGAAGCATTAGAAATAGGGATTAGCAAAGCAGTGGTAGGAAATCGCGTTTTTGATATTAGCGATGCAATACAAAAGTATGTTGAATCAAAAGGTTATTCAATAGTAAGAGAATTAGTGGGTCATGGAATTGGTACTCAATTGCATCTTGAACCACAAGTTCCAAATTTTTCTACTCCTAGAAGTGCTGGTCATGACATTGAATTGAAAGAAGGTATGTGTTTAGCAATTGAACCAATGGTAAACTTAGGATCAAGATATATTAAAACTGACTCAGATGGATGGACAATTAGGACGCAAGACGGACAACCAAGTGCACACTTTGAACATTCAATTCTTATTACTAAGTTGCAACCCAGAATTTTAACATAATGACAAAACAAGAATCAATAGAAGTAGAGGGAGTAATTAAAGAGGCTTTACCAGGCGCTAGGTTTAGAGTAGCTATTAACTTAGGCGGTAAAGAGCATGAAGTACTTGCTCATGTAAGCGGAAAAATGCGTATGCATTATATTAAAATGCTACCAGGAGATAAAGTTGATTTACAATTATCTCCATATGATTTAAGCAGAGGAAGAATTACTTTTAGGCAATAATTATGAAAGTTAGAGCATCAGTAAAGAAAAGAACACGTGACTGCGTTATTGTACGTAGAAAAGGACGTATTTACGTTATTAATAAGAAGAACCCTAGGTTTAAGCAGAGGCAAGGATAATGGCTAGAATAGCAGGTGTTGATATACCAAAAGATAAGAAAGTTGCATATTCATTGCGTTATGTCCATGGTATTGGGCTTAATACTGCAATGAAAGTATGTGAATTGGCAAAAGTCGATCCAAATGTAAGAGTTACGGATTTAAACTCTAAAGATGAAGATGCAATTAGAAAAGTTATTGTAGATTTAAAATTATTGATTGAAGGTGAACTAAGAAGTGAAAATTTAAGAAATATCAAAAGACTACAAGATATTGGTAGCTATAGAGGAGTAAGACACAGAAAATCTCTTCCAGTAAGAGGTCAGAGAACAAAGACTAACTCTAGAACAAAGAGAAGTGGAAAAAAACAAACAATATCACTTGGTAAGAAAGCAGCAGTATAATATATGGCAACACAAACTAGATTAAAAAAGAATAAGAAAAAGATAAATCCAAATGGCATCGTTCATATTAAGGCGACGTTCAATAATACGAATATCACTGTAACCGATGAGAATGGGAATGTTATTGCATGGGCTACTGCAGGTAAAGCAGGATTTAAGGGTTCTAGAAAAAATACAGCATATGCAGCTACTATAGCTTCAGAAAAAGTAGCTAGCGAGGTAGTAAGTATGGGTTTAGCTAGTGTAGCAGTAAGAGTTAAAGGTCCTGGCGCAGGTAGAGAATCGGCTATCAGAGCATTATCCAGCGCTGGCTTGCAAGTAAAGTCAATAGCAGATGTGACACCATTACCCCATAATGGATGTCGACCTAAAAAACAAAGAAGAGTTTAGAAGTATGGCAAAATTAAATACACCTAAAGGTAAATTAGTTAGAAAGCTTGGAGTTAATATTTTTGGTAACCCTAAATTTGATAGACTATTATCAAAAAAAGGACATCGACCTGGTCAGCATGGGAAAACCGGTAGACGTCCTTCAACTTATGCTGTGCAATTACAAGAAAAACAAAAAATTAAGTTTACATATGGTACACTAGAGAAACAATTTAGAACCTACTTTAAGAAAGCTTCACAGATGAAAGGTGAAACTGGATTTAATTTATTGGTCTTGCTTGAATCTAGATTGGATAATGTAGTATATAAGCTTGGATTTGGACCTACAAGATCAGCGGCAAGACAGCTTGTTAGTCATGCACATTTTATGGTAAACGGTGCTAAGGTTAATATTGCATCTTATCGCTTAAAACCTGGGGACATTGTACAAGTAAGAGAAAAAAGTAAAAAATTAGATATTATATTAAATTCTATTAAAATGGTTAAAGGTGATTTAAAGGTTTCTTGGCTTTCTGTTGATAAAGCCAAAATGGAAGGAACATTTGTTAATTATCCTGAGAGAGATGAGATTGACTTAACCATGAACGAACAATTAGTTGTTGAATACTATTCAAGATAAAGGAAGAAAAATGAGCAATGATTTAAAATTTAAGATTTCACATAAAATAGCTGAAGAAAATTCAAGTAATTTTCTTATTAAACCACTTGAAAGAGGGTACGGTATAACTGTTGGTAACTCCTTAAGAAGAGCTTTATTGACTGCAGTGCCTGGAGCAGCTATCACGAACGTTAAGATTGAGGGTGCTTTACATGAATTTTCAACTCTTGATGGTGTAAAAGAAGATATTGCAGATGTAATTATGAATTTAAAAGGAGTAAGATTCCATTTATTTGAAAGCTCTGTAGAGCCTATTTTCTTAAAACTTAAAGGTCAAAAAACATTTACAGCAGCTGATATTCAAGCTGTAAGTGATGATTTCACTATTCTAAATCCTAAACATTATATTACAGATATTGCTAAGGGAACTACTCTTGAGTTAGAACTAAGATTGGGAATTGGTAAAGGTTATAAATCTAGCGAAGAAAATAAGTTAAATAATTCACCTGTGGGAATGATACCGATTGATAGTATTTTTAATCCTGTTACTCAAGTAGCATTTAATGTGTCTCCATTACCTGGAGCAAAAGAAGATTTAGAAATGTTGTCTTTAGATGTTAAAACAGATGGGTCTATCAGCCCTATTGATGCAGTTAGTTACTGTTCTTCTGTTCTTTCTGAACATTACAATATCATTAACTCTATCAGCAATCCTTCTGTATTAGAAATTGATAAACCTGTTAGTGAGGAGATCTTACAGATTCGTAAACTTCTTGAATCTTCAATTGATGAAATGGAATTATCAGTTAGAAGTCATAACTGTCTAGAAGCTGCTGGAATCACTCTTATTGGTGAATTAGTAGACAAAGACGAAGCAGAAATGCTTGAGTATAAGAACTTTGGTCGTAAATCACTCAACGAATTGATTGAGAAACTTGAAACTATGGGTCTAAAATTTGGTATGGACACTAGTCCTTATGTAGAGGATGAAGTGTAAATGAGAAAAAGAATATCAGCTAGAAAGTTTGGTAAGTCTACTGCTCATAGAAAAGCAATGATGTCTAATATGGCAAGCTCATTAATTGAGCATAAACGTATTAAAACTACACATCAAAAAGCTTTAGAGTTAAGAAAATTCATTGAGCCAATGATCACTAAAGCAAAAGAAAAAAGTGTTCACAACAGAAGAGAAGTGATGAAGAAAATTCACAACTTAGATGCTGTAAAAACTTTATTCGATGTTATTGCCCCAGTTTACACAGATAGGCCTGGCGGATATACTCGAATTATCAAGCTTGGCACCAGAACAAACGATGCAGCTAAGATTTCCTTAATTGAATTTGTAGACAAAGCTCAGTTCAAGGTTGATGAAGCAGTTCCTGTAGACTCTGAAGAAGCACCAAAAGAAGACGCTTAAATTTCTTTGATTATTTCTCTTAAGTATTTTGCATCTATTTGATCAAAACTATTTAGCTTTCTCGAATCGATATCAAGAACATATTCTTTATCATCTCTAATAAAAGGTATAGCAATTTCAGATTTACTATTTCTGTCACATACGATATGATTTTTGAACTTATTCACATCATTTATAATTAAAGTATTTTTTTCTGTTATAGATTGTCCACATACACCATTCATTTCAATTGGACTGCAAGGTATATTATCCGAATAATGATTTGAGATTTCTAATTGATTTCCTTCTTTTATATAGAGCCCACAAAAAATCCAATCTTCAAATTCATTATATAGGTATTTCAAGATATTATTGATTTTATCTTTTTGATCTAAAGATTTAATGAATCGAATTGATTTTTGGTATTTTTTTTCTTTTGCATTAGATTGAATCATATTCATGTTTAAAAATAATAAATATTCTAAGAATCCAATAATAGTTTCTGGTATGCCTAGAACAGCTACCACTATAGTTGGTAAGCTTATATCTCAAAAAGCCCCTTATAACGTGCTTTATGAGCCATTTAACAGCTCTCAGGGTTTGAAATCGATAGATATTAACTATCTTATTCCAGGATCTAATATTATGGAGAATGATTTCGATGGAATTTTAGCTAGTTTATTAGATTTAAATGGAAGTTTTAAGTTAGGAATAAAGAAGAACGATTCCTTATTTAAAAAAATGATAAAATACACCTTTGGAAACCAATCATCTATTTCTTTTAAAAAAGCAAAGTATCTTAATCCTGAAAGAGAATTAATCATTAAAGATCCATTTTTAATTTTTGCATCTAAATATCTATCTAAAAATTATAAGGTTATAATGTGTGAAAGACCTTTACTTCCATTAGCGGGAAGTTTTAAAAGGATGTCTTGGACCTTTAGCGAATATAGTCAATTATTAAAAGGTCTTGAGCATATTGGTGTAGATATTAAGAATCCCAACCAATTTAATAATAATGACATTTCACCTTTTGTAGTTGGGGCGGTACAGTTTTTCTATCTTTATACAGCGTTTAAACAAAAAATATTGAATAATGATAAAATCTATTTTTTTAATCAGCATGATTTATCTGTTAATCCTAATGGTTCAATCGTTTCATTATTTGATTGGCTTAATATAGATTGCTCAGAAAATGAGATAAATCAGATAGTGACTGAGATTTCAGGATCATTGAAAAAGAATAAAGCCCCTAAAAAAGGAGTACAGCATGATACATTGTACAACAAGAGATATGCTAATGAATATTTTAAGTCTGTACTTACAGAATCTGAGATTAAATATGTGAGAAAAAGTGAATTAATAATTTGTAGCGGAGGAGAGATTTGAACTCCCGACCTTCGGATTATGATTCCGCTGCTCTAACCAACTGAGCTACTCCGCCATTGAAGGCTTAAAGTTATATTACTTCATCCTAAATGTCTAAATTATTTTTACAAGAAAAACGTTTCATTTTTTATCTTATTGTGTAATTTTAAGTATAGATAATATAACATAGAGGTTGACTGACTCATGAAGTATAAGACTAAAGAAGAATTTTTAGAATCAGTAATAGGTAAATATGATGACCAAAAAGAATTTCATCAAGCTGTAGAAGAAGTAATTCATTCTATATGGGACACAGCAAATGCAAATCCAGAATATGGCAAGTTCAATATCCTTGATAGGATTGTCGTTCCAGATAGAACCATTATTTTTAGAGTTCCATGGATGGATGATAACAATGAGGTTCATGTAAATTTAGGTTATAGAATTCAATTCAATTCTTCAATTGGGCCTTATAAAGGTGGATTGAGATTTCATCCGAGCGTTAATTTGGGAATTTTAAAATTCCTTGCTTTTGAGCAGGTATTCAAGAATAGTCTTACAGGATTAAACCTCGGAGGAGGTAAAGGAGGATCAAACTTTGATCCAAAAGGAAAATCTGATAAAGAAATTATGAATTTTTGTTATGCTTTTATGAATGAGCTTTATAGACATATAGGTAGACGTACTGACATTCCAGCCGGCGATATTGGTGTTGGAGGTAGAGAAATCGGATATTTGTTTGGTCAATACAAAAAAATAAGAAATGCATTTACTGGCGTATTAACTGGAAAAGGAACGAATTGGGGCGGAAGTGTAATTCGTCCTGAAGCCACAGGTTACGGACTAGTTTATTTTGTTGCTGAAATGCTTAAAATGAAAGATGATTCCTTAGAAGGAAAAACTGTTACAGTATCCGGTTCTGGGAATGTGGCACAATTTGCTTGTGAAAAATTAATTGATCTAGGAGCAAAGCCACTTACTTTATCTGACTCTGGTGGATTTATTTATGATCCAGATGGTATTACTCAGGAAAAATTAGAATATGTCAAAGAACTTAAAGGTAAAAGATCAGCTAGAATATCTGAATATGCCAAAAAATATAAGGTTGAATACTTTGAAGGAAAACGTCCATGGTCAATAAAATGTGATATTGCACTTCCATGTGCAACTCAAAATGAATTAAATCTTGGTGACGCTAAAGAGTTATTAAAAAATGGATGTTTCGTGGTTGCTGAAGGTGCGAATATGCCGTCAACTACAAATGCTGTACGTCATTTTGTTGACAAAAAAATCTTATACGGTCCCGGTAAAGCTGCGAATGCTGGCGGTGTAGCTATTTCTGGTATTGAAATGAGTCAAAACAGTACACGAATTCCACTTAAGAGAGATAAGGTCGACGGACTGTTAAGAGAAATTATGGAGCGTATCCATACTACATGTGTTAAGTATGGCTCTAAAGGTGACTTTATCAATTATGTAGATGGTGCTAATATTGGCGGATTTGTAAGAGTTGCAGATTCTATGATTGACCAAGGTATTGTCTAAATATTTTAGTATTATTTAGGCAGCTATGTTACGTAAAATTACATCAATAGATTTTCAGTCTAATAATAATACTAGTCAATGCGTGCTCATTAGAGTTGATTTTAATGTACCCGTTGAAAATGACTTAGTTTCAGACGATTATAGAATACTTAAGTCATTGCCGACAATCCAATATTGTCTTGATCAAGGCGCTAAGGTTGTTCTTATGTCTCATCGAGGAAGACCAAAAGGAAAAGCTGATTCTAGTCTTTCATTGATGCCCGCAGGAGAAAAGCTTGCTCAATTATTAGAAATGCCCATAAAGTTTTCTCATGATTGTATATCAGAAAATGCTATAGACGTATCAAGAAATTTAAAAAGTGGAGAGATTCATTTATTAGAAAATTTACGATTTCATGATGGAGAAACAAGCAATGACCCACTATTTTCTTCTAAATTAGCTCAGCATGGATCTATTTACTTAAACGATGCGTTTGGTACTGCTCATCGCGAACATGCATCAAATACAGGGATTACTAATCGTTTTACAACAAAAGGAATGGGATTATTGATGGAGAAAGAAATGCAATTTCTTTCTGATGGCGTTTCTAGCGTAGAAGGTCCAGTATCATTAATTATTGGTGGAGCAAAAATTGATACTAAAATTAATGTGATTAAGCATTTTTTTGACATTGCAGATAATATTCTTATTGGAGGTGCAATGGCAAACACTTTTTTAACTGCAAATAATTATAATGTGGGAAAATCTCTAGTCCAAAAAGATGAAATAGATACAGCAAAAAAGCTTATGTTAATGGCATCTAAGAGTAAAACAAATATTATTCTTCCTGTAGATTTTAATGGAGAGTTAAATACGTTCGGAAGTGGTAAATTACATTATGCAAGTAAGGACAATATCAAAAAAACAATGATTTGTGAAGATATAGGAGAATTAAGTATTAATTTATTTACAGACATTATCAAAAAATCAAAAACAGTTTTTTGGAATGGTACAGTTGGTGTAGCAGAAAATAAGGATTTTGCTATAGGCACTAATAAAATAATCGATGTAATTGTAGATCATGATTGTATTTCTATTGTTGGAGGAGGAGATACTATTGCAGCTATTAGAAATTATAAAAAAGGAATAATTGAAGAATTTTCTCATGCTTCTACTGGAGGAGGATCTTGTTTAGAATTATTATCTGGAAATAAACTTCCAGCTATAGAAATGTTAAAAAAATAATGAGAAAAATAACAATAGCAGCAAACTGGAAAATGTATTTAGATGAAAGAGGTTCAATAGATTTCATTGATAAGCTTAATGTTGATAAGGATTTATTTTCTAATAAAAATATTATATTATTTCCATCACATGCTTGCATACGATCAGTAAAAGATCATTTAGATGTAAATGTAAAAATTGGTATGCAAGATTGTGATATACACAATAAAGGAGCTTATACTGGATCTACATCAATAAACTCAATTGATATAGACTCATGTATTGTTGGTCATTCGGAAAGAAGGATTGTGTATAAAGAAAGTAATGACGTTATTTCAGAAAAATTAAGGGCAGTCCTATCTAGCGATGTTGATCCTATTTTATGTATAGGTGAGACATTAGAAGAAAAAAATGAAAATTTAACAGAGAATGTTATTGATAGTCAGTTATCGATATTAACTAATGACTTAAAAGCTAGAAATCTAACTATTGCATATGAGCCAGTATGGGCAATTGGATCAGGAAATGTCCCTTCAAATGAATATATCAATGAAATGCTTTCTTATATAAAAAATAGATTAAAAAGTTTATATTCAGGTACAGATTTAGATAATATTAAATTGTTTTATGGTGGATCTGTGGATGTAAGTAACGTTGATGAACTCCTTAATGTGGAGTTAATTGATGGTTTTCTCATTGGGAGTGCTAGCGCTAACTTTGAAAAGTTTAAAGATATTGTTAAACAACTAAAATTATAAGAGGTATTATGGTTGAATTTTTAATAGTAGTACATACATTAGTAAGTTTATTGCTTATTGGGGTAATATTAATGCAATCAGGTCAAGGAGGTTTAAATTCTATGATGGGTGGTGTTGCTAATTCCATGTTAGGATCTTCTGGCGCAAATGATTTCATTACCAAGTTAACTACAGGGCTTGGAATAACATTCATTGGTCTAGCGTTAACGATTGGTTTTCTTAGCGGAGAATCTACATCATCTACAGAGTCTATTATTCAAAAAGATGCTGAATCTAGAGAAGTAGAATTAGCTGTTCCAAATGAATACTCTTTACCCTCTGAAGATCTTCTGCCAGAAGAAGCTACAAATTAATATAGCCGAAGTGGTGGAATTGGTAGACACGCTAGCTTGAGGGGTTAGTGGAGGAAACTCTGTGTGGGTTCAAGTCCCGCCTTCGGCACAAAAATAACATTTAGTATTTTTTTAAAAGATTTATAGATTACGTGATAATTAAAAAATGAATACTTTAAAGGCGGTATAATGAAAAATATTATTTTTATCTTATTATTATCAACAACTATCTTTGCTCAAACATCAGCTCTTTCTATCTATGAAGAATCTCAAAAAGCTTTATCCGAAGGTAACTTAGAGCTTGCTGGAGAAAAAGTTAAAGCAGCTATTGATTTAGACAAAACAAACGATACTTTTAGAAAAGAATTTGATCGTTTAAATGGACTAAGAAATAAAATGATTAATGCTAACAGATCAGTTCAAGATGGACGATTTGATGATGCTATTACAGGATTTTCTGATGTGATAGCTAGCGTGCCGAACGCTGTTGAGGCGTACTATGGGACAGCAAAAGCTTATGAAGGAAAAAAAGATTTTACCTCAGCTGTAAAATATTATAAGCAATCACTGTCTATTGATCCTAATTATAAAAAATCTAAGATATCTATATCCAATGTTGCTAAGAAATTATATAATAGCGCAAATAAGGATTATAAAAATGGAAATCTTGAGTCTGCTTTATCGAAATATGAGCAAGTATTAGGTATTAATAGCAGACTATATCAAGCATATTTCCAAATGGGAGTCTTACAAAAGAAAATGGGTAATCTATCTCTAGCAATTCAAAATTATCAAAGCGCTTTGAGTATTAAAAAAACATTTGATAAAGGTTGGTATAATTTAGGATTAGCATATAAAGAAAATGGTGATATAAATAATGCTAAAGAGTCTTTTGAAGAAACAGTGAGGCTTAATAAAAAATATTATAAGGCTCATAAAAGCTTAGGTGAAATTTTTATTGATTTAGAAAAGTATGAAAATGCAATTTTAAGTTTTAAAACAGCAATTAATATTAAACCTAACTATGGGGCAGCATACCATGCCATGGGAATTACATATGCTAAATTAGAGGATTATAATAGATCAGCAGAGTCTTTAACTAAAGCTGTAGACCTGCAACCTAAAGAATTCTTATCTTGGTTTCACTTAGCTGAAGCTCACAATAAATTGAATGACTGTGAAGCTGCTAAGGAAGCTGCATTAGAAGCTATAGATTTAAAAAAGAATTTTGGTGGCGGTTGGTTTGAATTAGGTATTGCTGAGTATTGTGGCGGCAAAGGAAGCAAAAATACATCCATTAATCATTTTGAAAAAGCAAGAAATGATAGAGATTGGAGAAAAATGGCAGAATATGAAATTGACCGCGTTAGAAATCCTGAGAAGTATGAGGGATGATTAAGGCAGTTATTTTTGATTTAGACAACACCCTTCTTGATTTTGTAAAAATGAAGAAGGAAGCAGTGATGAGCGCTATTTCTTCTATGAAAGAAGCTGGCTTAGATTTGGATGTAGATGTATCATATCAAGAGATAATGGATATATACGAAGCGGACGGATGGGAAAATCAGGTAGTTTTCGATAAATTCTTAAAAAATAAAATTGGGCATGTAGATAATAAATATTTAGCTGCTGGAATTGTTGCTTACAGAAGGGCAAAAGAAGCTAATTTAAAAGCTTATCCCAATGTTCAGAAAACATTAAATCATTTATTAAAAAATGGTATCAAACTAGCTATTGTTTCAGATGCTCCTAGCAGGGAAGCCTGGATGAGAATTTACTATTTAAATCTCCACCATTCTTTTGATACTGTAGTTACATTCGATGATTCAGGAGAAAGAAAACCTTCTCCAGCTCCATTTAAACTGGCGCTTGAGAAATTAGATTTATCTAAAGATGAAGTGTTAATGGTAGGAGATTGGCCTGAAAGAGATATGGTAGGAGCAAATAGTATGGGTATAAGAACTATTTTTGCAAAATATGGAGATTCTTTTGGCGTAAAAAATTCTGGTGCTAACTGGGATATTGAAGATATATCTGAAGTTGTCAATATTATAGATGAGATTAACAATGCTTAATCTTGGTGTTGATATTGTTGCAATTAATCGTATTGAATCCATCTTAAGTTCTGATAAGAGGATAAGATTTCTAAATAAAATATTTTCTCAAAAAGAAATAGCTGAATCAAAAGAAAAAGGAGACAAGTCACAATATTTCTCTGGAAGATTTGCAGCTAAAGAGGCAATTAAGAAAGCTTTATCTTCTTATGATGAGTCAGCTAATCAATCTTTTAAGTCTATAGAAATTTTAAATAGTAAAAGCGGGAAGCCTTATGTCCTAACTGAATTTGATCAAGATATTAATATTTCTATATCTCATGACGGGAACTATGCAGTAGCTTTTTGTGTAATAGATAAGTGATTATGGATTATTTTGAAATAGAGGGAAAAAATCAGCTCTTTGGAGATATCACTGTTAGCGGAGCAAAAAATGCAGTATTGCCTTTAATGGCAGCATCAATTCTCAATGATCGAGCTTTAACGATTAATAATGTACCAAAACTATCTGATTCAATCACGATGGGCAATTTAATAAAAAAAATGGGTGGAGAAGTTAGCTTTGATGCTTCTAGTATTACTATTAATCCACAAAATTTAAATATTCCTTATGCTCCATATAAACTTGTAAAAACAATGAGAGCATCTTTTTATATGCTTGGACCATTAATTGCTAAGTTTGGAGAAGCAAAAGTGTCATTACCCGGAGGGTGTGCTTGGGGTCCCAGACCTGTTGATTTTCATATTGAAGGTATGAAAAAATTAGGCATAAATATAGATTTAGAAGCAGGATATGTTATTGCAAAATCAAAAAAAATGATTGGTAATAAAATTGTATTTCCAAAGATTTCTGTTGGAGCGACTGGGAATGTATTGATGGCGGCCGTTTTGGCTGAAGGCGATACAGAAATTCATAATGCAGCAGCAGAGCCTGAGATTCAACAATTATGTTTGTTTTTAAATGAAATGGGAGCAAAGATATCAGGAGTTGGAACTAACGTATTAAGCATTCAAGGCGTAGAAAAATTAGGTGGAGTAGATAGTATTGATGTGATTCCAGATAGAATTGAAGCAGGTACTTTTTTAATAGCTGTTGCCGCAACAGGCGGAAAAGTAACATTGAAAAATGTAGAACCAAAACATATGGAAAGCGTAATCGGTTTATTGCGAAGATCTAATATTGATATCGTAGAAGGTAAAGACTCTATAGTTATAACTTCAGACGGACTAGATATTAAAGCTTGTAATATGGAAACTCATGAATATCCAGGTTTTCCAACCGATCTGCAAGCACAGTGGATGCTTTTGATGAGTTTAGCTTCAGAAGATTCAACAATAAAAGAAAACATTTATTTTGATCGTTTTACTCATATCTTAGAGCTAAATAGACTAGGATGCGATGTTCATCTAGAAGAAGGTTGTGCAACTATTAAGGGCAATAGAAGCTTAATTGGCGCAGATGTTATGTCTACAGATATTAGGGCGTCTGCAGCATTAATTATTGCTGCTTTATGCGCAGAAGGTTCTACTAGTATTAGTCGAGTGTATCATATTGATAGAGGATATGATAAAATTGAAGAGAAATTAGCAAAAATTGGAGCAAAAATAATACGTAAGAAATAACCGAATTTGGGTTGTTTTTCTGCGAATTCTTTATAGATTGTAAATCAAGTAATGAGAATTGTAATTATTGGTGCGGGCGAAGTTGGTTTTCACGTTGCTAAGTCTCTTAGTGAGCTTGATTATGATATTACTGTAGTAGATACAAATCATAAGAAATGTCAACGAGCAAATGAACATTTAGATGTTATCGTTATAAAAGGTAACGGTTCCGATGAAAAAATATTGGAACGAGCCAATGTTGCTGATGCGGATTATGTTTTTACTCTTACTGATTCAGACGAAACCAACCTTATTTCTTCTATGCAAGCACATAATTTAGGTGCTAAGAAGATTATAGCACGCCTTCGAGATTTTGATTATAGCAAGAATGGGCATACTGTTATTCCTGAAAAATTTGGAATTGATATGGTTATTCATCCAGAAGCTGCTGTAGCTCAAGAAATTATTCGATTAGTTAAGCATCCCTATGCAGATAAATTCTATGAATTTGAAAGCGGAAAAGCAGTATTATTTTCAAAAAAGATCAATCATCGCTCTTATCTTGTTGGTAAAACAGTAGAAGATTTTCATAAAGAAAATACAGATTTTAAATGTTTAATTGTTGCTGTAGTTAGAGATGAAAAAATGACCATTCCTACATCATCATTTAAGTTTTATCCAGATGATTATGTATTCTTTTTTACAAAATCAAAAAATTTAGATCTGCTTTTAAGTTCTTTGGGAATTTCTTCTTCTAAAACTAAACGAGTGATGATAGCAGGTGCAAGTAAGATTGGACGTTTAATTGCACGGCAGTTAGAAGGTGAAATGTCTGTTAGGTTGATTGATAACGCCAAAGATAAAGCAATTGCTGTAGCTAATGAATTAAATGATTCTATTGTGATTCATTCTGATGCAACAGATGTTGAATTTTTAAAAGGTGAGAATATAAATGAAGTAGATTCATTTATTGCAGTAACAGAAGACCAACAACTTAATTTATTAGCAGGTATTCTTGCAAAACAATTAAAAGTGAAACAATCTATTATACATGTTACCAATCCAGATTACGTAAAGAATATGTCAGATCTTGGAATGGGTTCAATCGTAAGTAAAAATACAGTGAGTGTTAATTCGATTGTTAAAGCAATTAGAATTGATCATAAAGATAATGTGATTCAATTGTTTAGTACTTTACAGATGGAAGCAATAGAAATTGAAGCAGAAAAAAATTCGAAAGCGGTACGTCTTCCAATATCTAATTTAAATTTACCTCACGGTAGTATTGTAGCTCTTGTCAATCATAACGGCCATCTAACAATACCAGCTGGAGACTATCAAGTCTTACCAAATGATACGGTGTTAATATTCTGTATTCACTCAAAGGTTAGAGAAGTGAATAAGATATTTCGATCAGAATAATGAGCTTAAGGCCTACATTTAGATTTTTATCAATCCTGACAATGTCTCTGTCGGTTTTTTTACTCTTTCCTGCGTTAATTGATTTTCTAGAATTTGAAAGAATATATTTACTACAGATAGCAGGAATTAGTTTTTCAGTATGTTTACCGATATGGTATCTCTGTAGAAAGGCAACATCTTTCTCGAACAAAGATATATTCTTGGTAATTGTATTGAGTTGGATTATAACATCTATTTTTGGTTCGCTTCCTTTTTATTATTCCGGATTTTTTGATAGCTATACGAATGCATTATTTGAGGCGGTATCTGGAGTAACAACCACAGGAGCTACTATCCTTAATGATGTTGAAAGTTTACCAAAAAGTATTTTATTTTGGAGAGCATTCCTCCAGTGGATTGGAGGATTAGGTATTGTTGTATTCACTATCGCCCTGTTGCCTTTATTAGGTGTATCTGGCGAAAAACTCTTTAATGTAGAATATCCAGGTCCATCGTCAGAAAAGATCACACCTAGAATCAAAGACACAGCACGATTGTTGCTTACATTTTATGTAGGATTTACATTTCTAGAATTTACACTACTATCTTATTCAATGCCTTTCTTTGATGCTATTTGTCATGCATTAACTACAATGCCAACCGGCGGATTTTCCACATTTAACGATAGCATTAATAGTCAGAGTACTTATGTAAAGTCAATTATCTTATTGTTTATGGTTATCGGTGGAACAAACTTTGCTTTACATTTCAGAATGCTTAAAGCTGGACCAAAAGGGTATATAAGAGATAGAGAATTTCTATATTATATAGGACTGATTATGTTAGTATCAATGGCTATTTTATTGATTGGTAATTGGTATAATGAAGAATCAAATACCTTAGATACTACTTTCCAGGTAGTTGCTATACTAACTTCAACTGGATATACCGCTACAGATTATAGCGCCTGGCAACCCTTTATTAAGCAGTTCTTATTATTTGGATTGATGTTTGTTGGTGCAATGGGAGGATCTACTAGCGGAGGTATAAAGCTAATTAGGATTGTTGCTATTATAAAATATGCTAGAACAGAATTAAAGCGATCACTGCATTCAAAAGCTATTATACCTATTCGCATAGGTCAAAAGTTAATCCCAGACGAAGTAATACGAAAAACCTTAGCATTCTTTTTATTCTATGTAGCATTCTTCTTCATTGCTTCTTTTTGCTTTATTTTGCTTGGCGATGATTTTCAATCTGCATTAGGTGCAGCTGCATCCGGAATGGGTAATATTGGTCCATCTTGGGGAGCTTATGGAGCTATGGAAAATTACCTATTGATGCCAATGCTAAGTAAGTATATCATGATGTTTTGTATGCTATTAGGAAGATTAGAGATTTTTGCTGTACTAGTTTTATTTACAAAGACATTCTGGAGATCTTAACATAGACTTACAGTCTAAGATTGCTGGTTTGCCTGCATTGCCTGGTATTTATCAATTCAAAGATAAGGCAGACAAGATTATCTATATTGGTAAAGCAAAAGACCTTAAAAAAAGGGTCAAATCATATTTTCAAAAAAAGTCATATCGCTCACCTAAAGACCAGTCTTTAATTACTAGAATCATTGATCTCGAATGGATTATTTGTGAGGATGAGGCAGATGCATTTATTACTGAAGCCACACTGATTAAGAAGTTTAAACCGAAGTATAATGTTCGTTTAAAAGACGATAAATCTTTTCCTTATCTCAAAATTACAAACGAGCAATTTCCTCAGATTGATGTTACACGAAAAATTAAGAATGATAAATCGCGTTATTTTGGGCCATACACCGATGTAAAATCAATGCGAAGATTGTTGGATGTGTTATATCGAGCATTTCCAATACGTAATTGCTATATCAAACTAGATAATGACACAACGATCATTAAGAAAGGATTAGGAATTCAAACTATTTCAGAATCAGACTATCACAATATGATTGATGATATGATTTTATTTTTAAAGGGCGAAACTAAAACATTGGAAGGAAAATTGGCAAAACAGATGGAATATTTTTCATCAAAGCTTATGTATGAAGATTCTGCGAGGGTAAGAGATCAAATTAAAGCAATTACATCATTCAAAAGAGGGCAGAGAAAATTAGAAGCTGATTTTACTAACAGAGATGTCATTGGCGTTCAAAGTAAAGATAATCATCATGTAATAGTTATCTTACGTATTAGAGAAGGAAGAATATTGAGTAGAGAGAAGATTTCTGTGGATACGAATGATTCTATTGCTGAGATATTTCGTTCTATTATTATCAATTTCTATATGAATGCAGCATATATCCCCAATAATATTTATTTATCAGAATTCCCTACAGAATTAGATGAATTAAAAGAATGGTTGTCGACAAAAAATAATCGCAAAGTAACGTTTAAAGTTCCGAAGAGAGGGGTAAAGCTAAAAGAATTAAAATTAGCTAATAGAAATGCAAAACTTCTGTTGAATGAATGGATGTTAAACTTAGAAAAACGAAAAGATTATATTCCAAAACTACTTAGTGAACTTCAAGATATTTTAACCTTATCAAAGCCACCTCGACTCATTGAAGCATTTGATATCTCTCATTTTGGTGGAACAGATACTGTGGCATCTATGGTTGTTTTTAAGGATGGTAAGCCTTACAAGAGTGGATATAGAAAGTATAATATTAACGTCGATAAAATCGATGATTTTGAATCGATGAGAGAAGTCGTATTTCGTCGATATAGAAGACAGCTTGACGAAGGAAATCCATTACCCGATTTAATTCTTATCGATGGAGGAAAAGGGCAACTGTCATCCGCAAAACTATCTTTAGATAAATTGAAGTTAGATCTTCCAGTTGTAGCCTTAGCAAAAAGACTAGAGGAGTTATTTATTCCTGGAGAATCAGAATCGTTGAGAATTGCAAAAAGTTCTCCAGCATTAAATTTGTTAAAACAATTACGAGATGAAGCTCATCGATTTGCTATTACATTTCAGAGAAGTAAAAGAATAAAGAGAATGTTATCTAAATAAGATCATTTTCTTTCATCCAATCGTCTGAAAGAAACTTTCTCATATAATTTCGAATACTATCAGGCAGTATTATAAGACAATTTTGCCCTTTTTTGAGCGATTTTGCTGCTTTTAAGGCCGCAAAGGTAGCAGAGCCACATGAACCCCCAATTAATAGGCCTTCTTCCTTTATAAGAGCTTTAGCGGTAGCGAATGCTTCTTTGTCATTAACTTTGACAAATTCATCAACAATACTTTGATCAAATACTTTAGGGATAAAGTCATATCCAATGCCTTCAACATGGTATAGAGATCCCTTATATTCATCTTCGCCGCCTAAGATAGATCCATAAGGGTCAGCACCCACAATTTTAATATTCGGTATTTGTTCTTTAAGGCGTTTTCCTATACCACTAATAGTACCACCAGTACCTACACCCATGACAACCATATCTAAATCAGTGCCAAAATCATCTAAGATCTCTTGTGATGTGTCATTGTAATGTACTTCTGGGTTACATATGTTTTCCCATTGATCAAGAATATGGCTATCCGGAATTTCTTTATTTAATTTTTTTGCTATACTAAAATTACTATCTTCTTCTTCATAGGCAGCTTCAGTTCTAGTACGTACAACTTTTGCCCCTAAGGCTTTAATCGTTATTTCTTTTTCCATACTCATCTTTTTTGGCATACAGATGATGAGTTTATATCCTCGTACAGCAGCTGCTAATGCAAGTCCAATACCTGTATTACCTGAAGTCGGTTCAATAAGGGTATCACCGGGTTTAATTCTACCTGATTTTTCAGCACAGTCAATCATACAAAATGCTGTTCTATCTTTTACAGAACCACCAGGATTAAACATTTCCAGTTTTACATAAAGATTACAATCTAATTCAGATCCAATAGAATTAAGCTTGATGATAGGAGTAGAGCCAATAGTTTCAAGAATATTGTTGTAAATCATGCTTTAATATTAAAAAAAAAGGGGCGAAAAGCCCCTTCTTTTTTTTAAAGAAAACAAATTACTTTACAGTAATTTTTTTCCCAATAGACGATTTGGTCTTTGGAAGAAGGATATTTAACACTCCATTATCAATCTTCGCAGAGATTTTATCTGATTGAACATTGTTTGGAATGTTAAATGATCGTTCCATTTTCCCGTATTCGTAAGAATTATACTTATCAGACTTTCTTTGTCCTGAAACTTTTAAACGATTATTGTCAAAAGCTATGTCAATATCGTCTTTGGATATTCCAGGAACATCCATTGTCAAATAATATTCTTTATCGTTCTCGTTGTAATGAGATGTTGTATTCACATTTACTGATGAAAATCGTGGATCAATTGATAGATCAGTAAAAAATTGATCAATAATATTATCAAATGTATCTATTTCATTGTTAAATGGTTTCCATTTTATTAAACTCATTTCATTCTCCTTTGTAGTTAATATTTACGCTATTATAGCTGCAAAGAGAGTGCCAAGTTTATTTGTATGTTATTTTTGCAGATAAATTTTAGAAAAAATGACAAAATTCCATACTTCTGTAAAAAGTATGAAAAAGTGACAGAGAATATATGAATTTTAAAAATATTTTATCAAAAACGAACGTATCTGCTGACTGGATTGGTATTAGGTATGTGGAAGAGATACAAAACATACTCACAACCAAGAAATTATCTTTGGATAATGTCCAGAGAAATGTAACAAAGGGTGTAATGATTGACGTCCTTGTTGACGGACAGTTTTCATATTATGCCACACCATTCCTTGATGAGTCTCATATACTAGAATGCATAAAAATTGCATATAATAACGCAAAACTTGCTTCAAAATATTCAGTATTTAAATTTGATCAATCTACTGTTAGAAAAGGCTTTACTGGAGAGTATAATACCAAACTAGAAACTCCTTTAAGCGATTTGTCTGTGACAGATATTAAAGATATAGCATTATTAGGCTCAAAAACCTTAATGAGCCATGATAACATTGTACATGCAGCGACAACAATTGAATTAATTGAAAGAACAACCAATATTGTGAGTACTTCCGGAGCTGATATTCATCAGAAAATGGATATTGTATTAGTAGAATTATCATCAACTGCTCAGAATAAGCATGACTCTCAGACAAGAACCAACCATGGAATGAGAGGGCATTGTTTCCAGGCAGGTGCTGAATTTTTAGATAATTATAACATAGAAGACGAAGCAAATCAAATTTCATTGCAAGCATTAGATTTATTGAATGCTGAGCAATGTCCTACAGAAGTTATGGACTTAGTTTTAGCTCCAGATCAAATGATGTTGCAGATTCATGAGAGCGTTGGTCATCCACTTGAGCTTGATCGGATTTTAGGAGATGAAAGAAATTTTGCAGGATCAAGCTTTGTTAATCTTGATGATTTTGGTTCATTGCAGTATGGGTCAGAATTAATGAATATTGTATTTGACCCAACCGTTGATAATCAATTGGCTACTTATAGCTTTGATGATGGTGGAATGCCTGCGGAAAAAGAACATCTAATTAAGGACGGTATTTTAGTAAGAGGTCTTGGAGGAATTGAGAGTCAAATTCGGTCAGGAGTTAAGGGTGTTTCCAATTTAAGGGCATCTTCATGGAATAGAATTCCAATTGATCGCATGGCTAATATCAATCTTGAGCCAGGAAAATCAACAAGAGATGAAATTATTGGTAGTGTTGAACGAGGCGTGTATATGGAAAGTAATCGTTCATGGTCTATCGACGACTACAGGAACAAGTTTCAATTTGGTTGTGAGTATGGACGTCTTATTGAGGATGGGGCATTAACTAAAGTAGTTAAGAATCCAAACTATAGAGGAATAACCAATCCTTTCTGGAGAAGTTTATCTATGGTGGGAGATTTAGATACCTTTGAAGTATTTGGTACGCCTAATTGTGGAAAAGGAGAGCCAAATCAAGTCGAGAGAGTTGGACACGCTTCTCCTTTATGTAAATTTGATAAAACCCAAGTATTTGGAGGTGTATAAGTGAAAAAAGAAATATATAACACTATATGCTCTCAAGTTTATAATACGCTTAAAGAAGGTGAAGATTTGACAATTTATATGGAGGGTGAAAACTCACAATATTTTAGATTTAACGACTCTAAGATTCGTCAAACTGGTATTATTGAAGATTATAATGTAACACTTTCTCTCTATCATGGAAAAAAATCACTTCAAGCTACAACAACAGTGTCATCTGATATCGATTATTCGGTTAAAAATTTAATATCTGAGATTGATGGATTGCGAGCCCCATTATCGTTGATACCAGAAAACAATTTTACAGCATTTCCTCAGAAGTTTGATTCTCTAGAAGTTTATAGAGAAGGAGATCTGCCTGATAGAGAAGGAATATTGGACGGTTTAATGGATATTATTGATAGCGACAATCTAACTGGAGTATGGACTTCAGGTAAGATTTTTAGAGCTTCATCTACCTCCAAGGGAACACACCATTGGTTCGAGAAAGATTCATTTATATTTGATTTTTCTCTTATTGATGCAAAAGAAAATATGGTAAAAATCTTATATCCCGGCTCAGATTGGAATAAAGATGATTTTATAGCAGCATTTGACGATGCATCTAAGCGACTTCAACTAATGGATAAGCCTAAATTAGAATTAAAACCTGGAAAATACAGAGTATGGTTTGAACCACACGCTGTTGCAGACTTTGTTGATATGTTAAACTGGAATGGCGTCAGTGAAGCTTCATTAAGAAACGGATCAAGCTGTTTGTTAAAAATGAGAAAAGATAATGTAAGATTATCAGAAAAATTCTCTCTTGATGAGTCGTTTGACAGAAAATCAACTGCTTCGTTTAATTCTCGATCTGAAGTATCAGGAAATGTTAGTCTTATTAAGCATGGAATCTTGGAAAATACGCTTATTAATTCAAAGACTGCACTTGAGTATGGATTGACTTCAAATTATGCCGAGGATGTCAATTCTTGGGGTATGGGAGAGTATTTAAGAGCTCCATTTATGCATGGAGGGGATATTAAGCTTGATGAGAGGCTCGAAAAGTTAGGAACGGGCATATTTATTTCAAATATTCACTATCTCAATTGGAGCGATAATCTCGGAGGTCGTATTACCGGTTTGACTAGATATGCATGTTATTGGGTTGAAGATGGTAAAATGATAGCTCCTATTAAAACAATGCGATTTGATGATTCTTTTTATAATTTTTTTGGTAATAATTTAGAAGGTGTTGGCGAAAATGTGTTATCTAGACCTGTAATTGAGACTTACGATGGTAGAAATCCAGGAGAAACTACCTGTCCAGGAATATTAGTTAATGATTTTGAATTAACTCTCTAAATATTTATATTGGCACGTTTAACTTTTTAAAAAAGTTTGGCGTCGTACCCAAGCGGTCTAAGGGATCGGTTTGCAAAACCGCTATTCGTCGGTTCGAATCCGACCGACGCCTCTTGAAATTATTTGTTGCCCGGGTGGTGAAATTGGTAGACACAAGGGACTTAAAATCCCTCGGAGATTAAACTCTGTGCCGGTTCGAGTCCGGCCCCGGGCACCACTACTTTATGAAAGCTTCTATATGACACATTTTATTTTTTTTCACGGAATTGGTATCAGATCTCCGTTTTGGAACAGTATTGTTCCAATACTAGAAGAGAAATCTCTTAATTATTCCTTGGTTGATTTAGATTTTTCTTCTCTCGACAATGCATTTCAATCATCTAAAGATTCTGTTAAAGATATTATTAAAAAATATCCTGATAGAAATATTGTTATGGTTGGGCATAGTTTGGGTGGTTTATTTGCAACTTATGTAGCTCAATCTCTGGGCGATGATATACATAAATTAATCCTTATTGCCTCTGGGGTTGCTCCAAAACAAATTTCTGTAAAAGCTATTCAACAAAAACAAATTAATGTTCTGTATAAAACGATTAAGAAGTTTGGAATGCAAATGATGTTTAAAGGTTATTTACCTTCTTGGTTAACTCAATCAATGTTTTTTACAAAGAATACTCCAAAAGAGGTTCAAAGGAAGGTCTGGAAAGATGCCGTAAGGGAAAAACAAAGTTTTTTAATGGAATATTTTAAATCAAAGAAAGTATGGAACAATCACTTTAAAAGAGTGCATTTTAGCGGACCAGATAATGTTTTAATTGTCATTTGCGATAAAGATAAATTGGTTCCAAGACATGCATCTATGTATTTAAAAGATCAGTTAAATGGATCGTATAAAGTGTATAAAGATTGCGGTCATAATGATATAATAACATCAGAAAAATTTAATAAAAAATTTATAGGTGATATGGTTCTATTTTCTTCTATATGATAAGATACAACTATATATTAAACCATTACTTTAACATTAATTAACTCTTGAATTGGGATATTATAATTGGTAATATTAATTAAATGAGACCATTTCACTTAGCTTTTCCAGTTACTGATTTAGATATTACGAGATCTTTCTATGTAGATGTTTTGCAATGCAACGTTGGAAGATCTTCTGATAGATGGATTGACTTTGATATGTTTGGTCATCAAGTAGTCGCTCATCTAGTTGACAGCAATGATCATCCATCAACAAATAGCGTAGATGGAGATGAGGTACCTGCAAGTCATTTTGGTGTTATCTTAACGATAGACCAATGGAACCAATTGCGTGACCATCTAAGTAATTTTAATATTGAATTTATTATTAAGCCAAAAATTCGTTTTAAAGGCGAACCAGGGGAGCAAGCCACTATGTTTTTTCTTGATCCTTCAGGGAACGCACTTGAGTTTAAAGCTTTTAATGATGACAAACAGGTTTTTGCGACCTAAATTATGCCACTAATATGCAAATAGAACATTTTACCCCTGAGATTTTTGGAACTTTCTGGTTAAGAGGAATCCTCTTCGTTATTTTGTTTGTCTCATCATTATTTTTTATAGGAAAGAATAGTAGTAAAAAAACACAACTTTACCTTCTTTATGGGATGGGAATATATCAATTAGCATCTTCCATAGGGCTCGATTTGGGTCGTATTGTAAATGGTACTTTTCTTTTATCGTCTCATTTACCCCTTCAAATGTGTGGAATCACAACCTATCTTTCTGGTATTATAGTATTTTATCGAAAACAATTTATTTTTGAGTTTTTATATTTTTGGGGACTTGCAGGGTTTATACACTCTGTTTTAACTCCAGAGTTTACAACAGAGATAAATACTTTTACTATCATCAATTACTATGTTAGTCATTCGTTAATTTTTGTTGTACCAGTATGGTTAATGTTAATGATGGATATGAGACTAAGAATAGGTTCTTGGTGGACTAACTTTTTATACACCCAACCTTTGCTTATTTTTATAATGATTGTTAATTGGTCAGTAGGGGGAAATTATATGTATTTAGCAGAAGCGCCACTAGCTGAGAATCCATTAATATTTACAAGAGTATGGCCATGGTATATTTTGACATTTGAGTTCTTAGCGATTCTTCACTTCCTTGTATTCTACTATTTTGGAAAAAAAAGCTCTATCGATAAAGCATGACATTATTAGTCACTTATTTCTTTTTGGCACTATTTTTGTCATTTATTTGTTCTTTGCTTGAGGCTATACTCCTTTCAACACCTAATTCATATGCATCTATTCTTATGAGAGAGAATAAGAGGGCTGGATTAAGATTAGAGGAGTATAAAGAGAATATTAATCGACCGCTTGCCGCTATCCTTACATTAAATACATTTGCACATACAATGGGCGCTGCTGGTGTTGGTGCACAGACATTAAAAATATTCCCAGGAGAGAGTTCTGTTGCTATTGCATCCGGCTTATTGACATTATTAATCTTAGTATTTTCGGAGATTATTCCAAAAACCATTGGAAGTGTTTATTGGAGAAATTTTATTGGGAAAGCAACGCTAGTTATTCAGTTCCTAATTTTCCTTACATATCCATTCGTTCTATTAGCTGAATTTATATCAAATTTTGGATCAGGTGAGAAATCTGTGACAAGAGAAGAGGTTATTGCAATGGCGGAAATGGCAGAAGATGAGGGAGTTTTTGAAGAGCAAGAGACTGACCTAATTGAAAACACCTTACGTTTAAAGGATGTGAAAGTGAATGATGTTATGACTCCTAGAACGGTTATATTCGCTTTAAATAAAGATATGACGGTTGGACAAGTGCTTGATGAGTATACTATCCTAGATTTTACTAGAATTCCTATTTTTGATACCAATTTGGACAATATAGTAGGTATGGTGAATCGATACGATATTGTTAATCGTCAAGCAGATGACCAGTTTAGCACTAGAATGTCTGAAATATCAAAGAAGGTTCCATCAGTAAATGAAAATGATCCAATAGATGAAGTTTTAAGATTATTTATTCAAAATAGGTATCATTTAGCTTTAGTGTTTAATAATGACAATAATCTGACAGGTTTAATCACACTAGAAGATGCCATTGAAACATTGCTAGGTGAAGAGATTGTCGACGAACATGATTCAGTCGTAGATATGAGAGATTTGGCAAAATCACAGAATAATAATTAATTATTTGAGTTTTTGATTTCCTACACTAACTTCTTCACCGAAAGTATCACAAGAAATTATTATGAAGAAAAAAGAATTTACCGAAAGGGAAAGCAATTCAAGTAAATGGATGGGAATTGGTATTGCTGTAGGTGTTGCATGTGGTGCAGCTATGGATAATGTAGGCTTAGGTATCGCTTTAGGTGTTGCAATTGGTGCGGGTATGGGTTCTGTACAAAATAAGAGAAAAGAAAAAATTAAAGATTAATTATGGCTAAAAAACAAACATTTACTTCAAAGTTAGACAAAGGCGGAAAGAACTATAAGTTCGTGAAGCATATCAAAACAGTCACATCTGAAGACTCCGGGCATATAAAATTTATTGCTAATATGGTTCGTCTTGATGACAACGAAAATATTGATCAAGCTCTGAAGCGTATGGAAGAAGAAGCTTCTGTTACATTAGCATTCGGTGAGAGTGCCGAGGCTGAAGAAGTTGTAACCGAAGAAACACCTGCTGAAGAAGTCCCAGCAGAAGAAACTCAAGAAGAAGCACCTGCTGAAGAAGAAGTCC
>ERZ1046148.27-NODE-27-length-80835-cov-8.157613_pt1 | contig 80835 bp, 61 predicted proteins | sample MGYA00383090_ERZ1046148 | MGnify/ENA primary metagenome ERZ1046148 (study PRJEB29581, sample SAMEA5548360) | metagenome | biome: marine; feature: coastal; material: water | depth 25 m | study: Short-term variability in the microbial, nano- and picoplankton dynamics... | reverse complement strand
TTAAGCAATTACTGCACCTAGGTTGTCTTGCAATGCACATCGGACTGTGTGCAGGACCTTGTATTGAAGCGGGAGATTACAAGCAAAGAGTCCGAAATGTAAGACGCATTCTTGATGGCGATGCAAGTGATTTAATTGAAGAACTGGCTACACAGATGGATGCGTACTCATCTAATCAAGAATACGAAATGGCTGCATCGATTAGAGATATGATTAAAGCGGTTCGAAGTGTTACTAGTCAACAAGTAATTTCATCAACTGTATACAGAGATTGTGATGCAATTGGAATTGGTGTCAAAGGTGACCTAGCAGCAATTGTAGTCATCCATGCTGATGATGAAGTGATTAAGGGACAAGAATCGTGGCCTCTTATTCACAGAGGTGATGAAGGAGATTCTATTTCTACATTTATCGTAGAGCACTATTCTACCAGGAGGCCACCGCGGTTGTTGTTAACACCGATTCCTCTCACCGATACTGTTGTTCAGTGGCTAAGTGAGCGCAGAGGGACTAAGGTCGAGTGCCGAAGTCCATCTCGAGGTGATTTGGTTACTTTGACAAATCTCGCAAGGCAGAACGCTGAAATTCAAATCGAAAGATTAGCCAACAAAGCAACTGGTTCACTTGAACAGCGTGCTGCAACTGAAGGGGCTACACTACTCTCCATGGATTCTCTAGACCATATTGTTTGTTTTGACATGGCTCAATTACTCGGAGATTCAAGAGTTGGCGCAAGCGTCTGCCTGCGCAATGGAAGGCCAGCAAAGAAAGAATACCGCACATATACGGTAAAGGGGGCAGCAATGGATGATTTGCGTATGATGCGTGAAGTTGTTGAGCGATGGATTAAACGAGTCGAAGACTGGCCAGATCTGCTCTTAATTGATGGTGGAGAAACTCACCTAGCAATAATTGCAACTTTGTTAGAAAAACATGGAGTCAGAGACAGAATGGAATTGGCAAGCCTTGCAAAGAGGGAGGAAACGATTCATAGAGAGGGGCATGACGACTTAGTTCTTGACCGCAGGGGAAGGGTTTTGGTACATGCAAGGGATGAAGCACATAGATTTGTCAATAAATTTCATCGTAAAAGTAGGGCTAGAGCCCGACTCTCAGACCCTCTCGAAGCAGTAAGTGGTCTTGGGGCAAAGAAATTGCAATCTCTACTTCGCCACTTTGGGGGAAGACAAGGGATAACTCATGCAACCGTTACTGACTTGAAAACGGTCCCAGGAATTGGTTCATCTTTAGCACAGAGAATTTATGATTCTCTTCATTAGTTCCAAGTTTCTTCATCCTTGTAGTCGAAATCATCGCCATACAAATCGAAATCATCACCACTAGAGAAAGTAGGATCGTTTCCATCACTCAGAGATGCGAAATCGGAATCTGTTAAGCCTCCCTTACCAGAAGAAATAATCTTGGTATCGGCGGCCGCAGCAATTTGTTTCTTACGGCGTTTCTTTTTCCGCCTAGCTCTAACACGCCATACAATCAATGAAAGGAACAAAGTCGGATAAATCCAGATTTGAGTAAAGATATACCACCATGACACCTGTATGCGAAATGTGAATTCATCCCCTGCAATAAATGACTCAAGGGATAATGTGATTTTCTGTCTTCCCTCGGAATTAGTTTCGACTTCTTCCCAACCATTTGCAGTTTGGAAATCCTCTAATGTAATTCCATCTGGTAAAACAAATGTTATCTCACCACGTAGTTCGGATTCAGTTTCTTCATTCAATTCTAAATTTGTAGGTTCAATGATGAAGTTAAATGGTTCTTCATCATTATCTATTACCAAACCGGAACCACCCATTTGAACGAACTGCAATCCGATATTAGTGAGTGCATTGCTGAATGAATTTGCAATTTCAATAATGGGAGAACTTAGAGCGGAAGTCACTCCAAGTGTAGGGTTGCCATCAGTAATTCCACCCCAGCCATTGGTAACACCGGCTTTGAATGTAAATTCAGGTATTCGCAATTTGAGAGAGATAGGTGTTTGATCACCAATCGATGTTCCAATGCCACCTAGATTTTCTAAGGACGTAATTATTTGGATACCCGATAGGTCTACTTCAGTAAATTCTTCTTCTGCGCCAAGTTCTGCTGATTTTTCATGTAGGGTTTTTGTAACATCTTTACCGAGGTTATTTACAAATTTTTCAAAGCCTGCAGTTGTAAATTCAATAGGTGCTTTGTCATTCCCACCTGTATCGACATCATCTGTAATTGGTTCAGAAAGCCGGTCAGTAATATCAAATCCTAACCGTATGAGGTCAGAAGGAATAACTTCGAGTGAAACCGAAGTATTTCCCGAATTCATTTTGTCTAATACCTCATCTGGAATTTTTATTCGGTAGACATCTATTGTTGCAGAAAATGAAGCTGTTAATTCTATACTCGGGCCCCATTCATTGAATTCTAATTCACTAACATCCAGATCTACATCTAGGTTAATACAAGACCAATCTGCTTCATCTGCTGAACAGATTTCGTTGTCATCTGAATCAAGAATTGCATGGCGTGGATTGTAGGCACCAGGGTCCGCCATTGAAATGGAAGTCTCATCGGGGCCGTTACTTCTCTCAACCAGTATAATGGAAGATTCTCCAGTTGCTGCTTGCATCCACATTGGCATGATTAGTTCAAGAGTTAATTCAGCAGGAGGGAGGTTTGCAGGTATCATATTTTGAAGTAAATCTTGGCCAAATTCGGTTTCAATTGTGAGACCTGCATCTAATAATTTACGTAAATCATTTTCTTCTACAACATCTAGAATACCGGTTGGGTCATCTACTTCTTGCTTAACTAAATCGAGAAGATGTAGTTCGAAAGTTCCCGATGTCGCTCTCAAATAAATTGGGTGGCTTCCATCCATTGCATTGGCACCTTCAATGCAATAATTCACATCTGTACCTGGTGGGAGATTTTCCGGACAGAAATTGTGAGTATAATTCAGCCCCCCTCCCGGTTCAGGTATGCCAACTGCTATTGATTGAGAGACCCAAGTAGGTGAATTAATCTCAATATTCCCAACGCCAGGCACTGCATCTTCAATTGAATCTCCTACTGTATCCATTGGGAAATTATCAGTAAAATCATCTAAGTCGACCAAATCATTTTGATAAGCCAATCTAATTCCGTCTGAAGTAACCCATGGTACTTTTGCATTTTGCGTGACATCAACAAGCGAAATACCCCACTCATCCATAGTTGATTGATCGATATGGTTGATTCCCGCAACAATATCAATCCAAGCTGAGTTTTCGTCGGAGAGGTCTAGTTTTACATTCAAAGTAATTCCAGTATCTTGAGGCGAAATTTCTACACTGCTGGTTTGCGTAGAATTACGGTGACCAATTTCTACGTTTACAGGTTGTGAGATTCTTTCCCCTCCTATCTGTGAATCACGGTTATCAATCGTCCATTGAGCAGCCATATACGATGGAGTACCTGTGCGAATAATTTGTACTCCTGAAGAATCCACATTCTTCACTGTTGCAAAATCGGGGGGGTTTATCACGAAAACAGAGGAGTGCCCTGGCTCGCTAAACAAATCAAACTCTGAAGTAATGTCTGAACCCATTACTAGCATTCCTCGATAGACTCGCTCCAAGGTTAGAGGGTCAACTGTTCCAAGATTAAATGTGGATGTTGCAAGAGAAACACTGGCTGTAACAGAAAAGCAAATTGGAGGGTCGAATACGTTGTCTGAAAGACCTACTTCGGCGGCAGTATCGCTGTCTGGGTCATCACTACAAGTGGTAATTACACCAGAGTTAGAAATCGAATTTACGTAGTTCGTTGAAATTGAATTTACTGTCCCAAACCCACTTGAAAGCAGTTCTTCAATCGTATCATTAACTTCTAGTGCAAGTTTTTCTTGAACTGTTGGAGTCCCTGGCCCTGCAGTTGTTTGGTCGAAATAGTTGCGAATCAAATCAGCAGGGGCGCCATCTTGTGCACTCATTCCCTCTGCAGCCAGAGCAGCATTCATTGCAGCACCATCCAAGCCGATAGTTGAACGATTAAATTCATACAAAGCCCAAGACATTTCCATATTTATTGTAGAAGTATCTACCAAATCGAATTCGTACACTCCCTCAATCCAATCCTGGGAGTTTTCGGTTCCGTCATCGGATTTATCCCAAGTATCGCATGTCCCCCCGTTGATTGTGCATCCCTGCATTCCTGAAGCACTTGCTAAAGGCGTTAAAACAGATATTGCAAATAGTAACGAGAGGAATAATGCTAGTCGGGACTTCATGCTATCATCTATTGTGTTTGCTGGGACATTTAACATGCTTTGCCTACATACGGTCAATTATGCCCACATCGTTTGCATTCCTATGCACGCGGATTGAGGCTACAGATGATTATGAACGCCTGAAAAAAATCGGTTTGTTAAATACCGATTTACAGCCGATGCCATATGGTGAACTGATTGCGATTCCAGTAACTGAAGGTGAACTAAAACTTGATTTCCAACCAGTTGAAAAACATAATCCACATTCATTGTTGAATGAAATTATTGTGAATCCACCAAAAAAATGGGAAAAATTAGGAGATCTGGTAATCTTCCAAGAAGGTACTGATACAACAGATTGGCCTTTACATGAAATTGCAGATGCACTAGGTGCCAAAAGATTAGCAATACAAGCAGAGATCGACCCTGGAATCAAAAGGCAATCTCAGATGAAATTAATCTTAGGTAGTGATGGATGGGTAAGTCATAAAGAGAATTTCGTAGAATACGAATTTGATGCAACTGCAGTCATGTTTTCTTCGGGAAATGTCACAGAACGCAGAAGGATGGGGCAAATTAATTCCTCAAAAGAAACAATTGTTGATGCATATTGTGGCATTGGATATTACACTCTTCCATTTCTTGTAACTGGTGGTGCAAAGCATGTGCATGCTTGTGAAATTAATCCTGATAGTATATCCGCTTTAGAAAAGGGATTAGCAAGAAACAATGTTACAGAAAAATGTACAATTCATCAAGGCGATAATCGAATCTCTATGAACAAACTTAGAGGTATTGCTGATCGAGTAATTCTTGGATTAATCCCCTCATCGATGAAAACTTGGGGTCTTGCAATAAATTGTTTGAAGCCAAGTGGTGGAATGATTCATGTTCACATGAATGTACATGAAAACGAAATAGAAGATTGGGTGAAGAAAACAACTGAATGGTTCACAACAGTTAGTGGAAAAGCAGCAACAGCGACTCACTTGGAAAAGGTCAAATGGTATTGCCCGCATATTCGCCATGTGGTTTTGGATATCGAAATATCCTAATTCAACTAGCGATGAAGGTGTGGTCACTAAACCATGTTTCTCCATTTGAATTCTCACTCATTATTCTCCAGTGATAAGTAAGTCCTGAGGTCAGACTGCTTACAGAATGCTGCATAGATCCAACAATACTGGTTCCCTTTAATCCACAGTTAGCCCAAGCAGTTTTTATCTGCCCGCCATCTGTTAAACCCCAACATATTGTGATGTTAGAATTAGTGCCATTATCATAGATACTCCATTCTAAATCAGCTGTACCTGAAGAAACGTTTGACTCTGTTTGATTTTGTATAATAGAATTGTACTCATAGATTCCATTTCTTTGTGGATCCGTTGTCCAAACAGGCAAGTGGTCTAATGCTGCATGGGTTTCAGGAGTCAACGGGAAGCCCCATGCTTCATGGAATGGGGCGAGATTGTAACCGGTTGCGTTTGAGATTCTAATTGTCCATTCATTAAATTCGGCACTATCGCCACTTGGAGGATTGCTCATAGAATAATACTCAGAAAGTGCAAACGTAATTGGCTCCCACCCGAACTCTTCCTTTACTTGCAGATATGTTTCGAGGGCAGTCCAAACACTCCATTGTGAAATCTGCGAGCCACCGTTGAAGTAATTATCACGGCGGGTTTCTCTTGAACTATTTTGTAGAGCAGAATGGCCTTGGCCAAGGTCTACCCCCACTAAGTCTTCCATTAATCTAACACTGTATAGATTACAAGTCGCTTCGGTTGTTCCTGGGAGAGTTGATGGCATCCACTGATGGTTGTGACCTAATTCATGGAACATACCCCAATCACCACTTGTGCTCATGTGGTCGAAATCGACTACATTTTGGACACTAGCAAGATGGGCCATGAATGGATATCCAGAATGCATCCACCCCGCACTAATCTGTACATCGAAAACGGCACGCTCGATTCTTGGCCAATCAGACATTCCAGAAAGGTCATGCTCCATCTGCAGAGCAGTCTCCCACCAATCCATCAATACATCCGTATTGTTTAGGCTTCGAATCTCGTTACTTGGAACAGTCAAGATGAATGCACCTGATACTAATTCTGCCCATGGTCCGGGATAGTTTCGTTGTGTATTATTCCATTCTGCCATTGTTGTTTGATTGTGAACGTAGAGTGGGGATGGGATTCCTCCTTCGATTGTGACATTGAAATCACCAAGGTTACTGCCCGCTGGCACACGAACATATATTGGGCCACCAAAGGAATTTGCGACTTGGAAAGTAGAGTTATCTGCTTGGTAAGCTCGAACAATCTTTGGATGTCTACTAATGACATCCTTGTTCCATAATGAATCACTATGTGCGCCTATCAGAATATTTACTCCAGTAGCAACAATAGACGTTGGAATTGTAATATTTACTAATTCACCGGGACCTGCATACAAACCTGTACTAAAGCGACCATCACTTCTAGCACCTGAATAACCAAAATTGGAGGGAAGGCCACTGTAATTTCCGTCGACATATACTGTGCGCGTTATTCTTGAAGCGTTAATTGGAACTGCCCCCGGGAAATCTTTGGCACTCGGATGAATGTCTAATTCAGTAGGCGGCAACAGTAGCATGAGGCTTTCTTGAATTGAGAGGAACATGTCATCGATTCCATCTGCCCCAAGGTCAAAGGTATGAGATGGTGAAATCTCTATCCAGCCAGTGGAATTGACAAGTTGACGAATATCTGGCCAGAAACCGGGCCAATCCAATGGGATATTTGCGGCGATTGTTTTGATGCATCCTCCTGCGTATTCTTTATCTTCAGTATTTAGTAAAGGGCCTGTTAGAATATGCTCTTCTACCGCTTGGAGGGCTCTTGCAGGCCGGTGTAGGGCACTCAGAGGAATAGTTAGGTCTGCCCCAGTTCCTATGTTCTGTGATGAAACAAACATTCCACTGGTTTTTGCAAAGTGATTACCGGGGTAATTATTGGCAACATCGTTATTTGAATATGACCAATACCAAGCATGGCCACCCATTACAACCCCTCCACCTGAAATCAAAAATGATTCAATTGCATCGTTCCCTATATCACCATATGAATTCCAAAATTGAGCTAATATACAATCATAATTTCCAAGTGATGTAATATCGATTGAAGTGGTTACTGAGTAACCTGCTGCAACCAGTTCATCCTCGAAATTGTTGTATGATGATACCACACCAATTGAGGACCCTTGACATACCCAATTTACCGCATTCATTGACATTACAGACTCATTACCAGTACTACGAGAAACAAGTGATTCATGGCCAAACCCAACCATTCTTCCTTGGCCTGCGTGTGATGCTGTTATCAGTGGCCGTCCAGCCCAATCCATACCTATTGGGAATGACCATTCTCCATGAGGTACAATCATACTCGGCCATGATGAACCATAATCAAGTACGCCAACCCCTGCACTCAAATCGCTTGAATCCGCATCGAGATCGTGTACAGCTAATTTTAGATTAGTTTGGAAGGAGCCCCCTGTATTATTTGCCCAAATTGTAAAAATGGTCCAATTCATCCTACTCAACGGAGTACCAGTAATATTTCCTTCATCTAATACCAGTCCGACGGGTAGTTCTGGTTCAATTTCCCAGGTTTCAATCGTTGGACCTTCGTTTATTACTTCTAGATGCGAAGTCTGGTTTGATGCAATGGCGATTACTGGTTTTTGCCATGAAATATTTCCGGGAGTCATGTCGTTAACCGAGAGATTCAGTGTAATGAAAAATGAGCCTCCGGTGTTATTTGCCCAAACTGTATGAACTGTTTGTGTATACAGTTCTGAGGCGTTTCCATAAATTCTCCCTTCATCAAAAAACAAGCCAATTGGTAGTTCTGGGTTAATGCCCCATTCCACAACTACACCTCCGGATAAGGACGGTGAAATATCATAAGGAACATTCCAGACTAGGTCTAAATCCCCCCCATAGTCGATTTCAGAAACGGGTCTATCGACCACATTAATCTGCACAACTGTTGAAGTTGTTCCGCCTGAATTATTAGCAAATATTTGAAATGTATAAGTGCCAATTTCTTGGGGTATTCCGTTGATTTCACCATCTGTAAAAACCAGACCAAGGGGCAATTCACCAATACCCCATTCCGTAATTTGGCCTCCACTCATACTAGGTTGAAGAGTAAACATAGTTTCATTGACAAAGCAATTGAGTGGCGAGTATGTGTAACCAAGATTAGAAACGGGATGGTCTACTACTAGAATCGTAATCTCTGTGGTTGAGGAGCCTCCACTATTATTTGCAAAAATTGTGTGATTACTCATACCAAGTTCTAGGGCTTGTCCTGAAACGGTACCTTCTGTAGAAAGAGACATTCCTTCGGGTAATTCGGGATAGGATGAGAATGAATTAATCTCTCCTCCAAGAACAACTGGTGCTTCATTGAAGAGAACCTCTCCATATGTGAAAATATATGGTGAATCCGAATAGGTTAATTCACTGGGAATTATGTCTGTGAGTATAAGTTCAAATTCAAATATCGAAAAACCGATCGCATTTGATGCTGTAATGGAATAATTGTTTTGCTTTGTATCATATTCAACAGGAGTTCCGCTAATTACTCCTAGTTGGGAAAGGTGAATTCCCATAGGTAAATCTGATGAAATTGTCCAAGAATCCGGTGCATCTCCTGAAAATGAAGGGATGTATTCGTTCTGTTGGCCAATACCCCACACTATTTTGTTCGAAGAATAAGTTAAATTTCGGACAGGTGTCAAATCAATGCAATCATTATCTCGCCAAACTTGTACCATCGTACAGTCATCAGGAGTCAATTCAACACGATGGTTTTCTTCGGGGGTTTTTTCTGGTTCATGAACCTCAGAATCAATAGCCAAACGGTCCATTGCCACCCAATATGAACTTCCTGCAACCAGTAATGCAAGAAGAACTGCTGCAATTGCATTTGTCTTACCAGTCATCACAAGTCCTCATCAGCATCGAGAAGAATTGCATCGTTTTGTTCTTCGGCTATATCGACACTTGTTAGTTTAATCAAAATAACAGCTAGTGCTAGGACAAAACCTCCAACCATAGTAACGCCTAAGCCAGTAGTGAAAAATGACTTACTCTCTACATCATCTGGCGATTCCGGAGTTGGGATAACCCCTATCATATCGATATTGGAGATGTGTACTTCCCATAATGGCCTACCCGCTGAGGAGGCTGGATTGACAACAATCTCCTCACCAGTAGGGTCATCAGATGTAGGAACTAATGCAATCGCCCTTACATGACTCATTCCATTACGAACAATTCCGAAGGTCACGTATCCCTCATCATCTCGATTTTCAGGGTCGAGGTTGTGAGCTTCTGTTTCAGCAATATACCATTGAGTGTCAGCACTATCTGGGTCTTGGCTGCGAGCCATACCGATTGCACCATCTACATGGGAAAGATTGTCATGGTGTTCCATGACAAGTGTATGCCCATCTCCACCACTTCCACATTCAGCACTTGTGGCAGGATATACTACTGCGGTTTTGCAAGTTGGATCTCCTGCCTGAGTGACGAAATCATCGATTACACGATGAAAGAAAATCCCATCATAAATCCCACTTTCAACATGCATTATCATGTTTGTAGTAGTATTTGGCGCCCATTCTTCGAATAATTCGATTACGATCTCGCCTTGCACTTCTGAAGCGAGGTGACCGGGTTTATACTCAACTTCGATTACAAGAACTGCGTCGCCAGGCCGCGGTTCATCCATTGGAGATCCTTCTAATTCTGGACCATCATTCCAAGCAGACATATTGACATCAACATCTCTCCAATCCTCATTACCAGTTTCATAATCAACCCCGGACACTGAAGATAGCAAGAGCACGCTGAGTAGTATAGCAATGCCTCGCATAAATGACTCCAATCGCTCAAACCTCATGAAGTCTCTTTCATTATGCGATGATTTCATCTACCAAAATAAAAAACACGTATTATGGAAGAAGTACAAAGTGTGAACATGAATCTACTCAAGGCTGCCAAAATTTCTACATTGGTGATGATGCTACTGGTATTGGGACAAGCAATGACTGGGATTGGACGATATACAACTTCTTTCGAATTAGATTCATCTCATGCTTATACTGCGCAACTTGGATTAGTTCTAGGAATTCTGACCGCTGTTGCAATAGTTATGAGCAAAACTGAAGATAAAAAATTGAAAGCATTCGGTTTTGAGATTGCAACATTTTGGCTGCTAATGTACGGCATTGGTGAAATGATCTCTGGAAATGGCAATCTTGCTATGCTACATGCACCTATTGGAATGCTAATGTTTGGTAGATTGATGATGATGGCAAAGGCCTACCCGAGTGAAGATGCTGAATGAGCGAAGGCTGATGAGGAAGAAATGTATCGTCCCGTCTAATGGAGGAGGAGATATTCGATGCTGAAATCATCCAAGCCCCGGGTGCTAATTCTCTAAACATCACACTTGGAGCAACTATTGCAGTGTCTATTATCATTCTTTTCTTAGGGGTTAATTTTGGCCAAGTTGCGACCGATACGGCTACTTCAAATCAATCTACTGAATGGTGGTTAACTCCATTACATGACAGATACAAAATGGATTTAGATTTCTCACAATCAAGGTCTGTATTACCGGTAAATGGGACATATGAGGTCCTAACATACACCGAGCATTATGTTTCAGTAGAGTTGCCCCTCTCAGAAGAAGATGCTGGGTTTCCCGAAGAAGATGTGATGCATGTTGCACTTTGGTTACCTGATGTCCCAGATGGGGTGAAAATTCCTGTAATTATGACCATCCATCCATACTATGATTTCGGAGGGGAAGGTATGCCCGGTGTTGGAGATGATTCCAATCCGAACACTGTACCTGACGGAGGTATTGGAGAATGGGTGTATGACAACTTTATTTCACATGGATATGGATTGGCACAATCCTCAACATTTGGGACTGGAAAATCAACACACTGCCAAGATGTCAAAGGGCTCGGAGAACAAACTGGTATCCAAGCTGTTGTTGACTGGTTGGGCAAACAAGAATGGTCTAATGGAAACGTTGGACTGATGGGGAAATCATATGCCGGAACTACCAACTGGGAAGCCGCCCAAAATCCATCTGAACATCTCAAAACTATAGTTCCGATATCAGGTTCAATAGGTGTGCAAGAAATGTTCTATCGTAATGGTTCTAGTGAAGCAAGAGCACTGGGGTATGATGCTGCATATCAAGCGGCTACAAGCGATCTTACGACTGATGAATTACGTGTTTGCCAAGATGACCTAGTTGGACCACTTAGCCCCTTTACAACTCAACTTTGGGCACACTATGGTGGCGCAGAATGGAATGACTATTGGGATGAAAGACGCCACCTTCCGGACGTACTGGAGAATTACAGAGGCAGCGTTTATCTCGTATGGGGAATGCAAGATTGGAACGTTGACCCTTACCACGCCTTCCCTACCTACCAATTGCTCAGAGATGCAGGAATTCCCGCTAGAGGAATTATGGGGCAATGGGCACATAATTATCCAGACCAACCGGATAGGCATGGAGAATTGACATCGGGTTATGGTGCTGAGGCATACCCACAAATGAGTCGTATGGATTGGGCTGTAGAACTCTTTGGCTGGTTTGAATACTGGCTCAAAGGCATCGGGCCTGAGCCTGAATCGCATGTTCAAATGCAACGTAATGATGGCCAATGGCACGTAGAAGAAACTTGGCCTGCGGCTGATATGGAATGGGAAATCATCACTCTTGATGAGGCGACAGCAGATGGAAATAACGTCAATACAAATTCAGAGGTAACAATTGCTATTCCTGCATCTGAGAATCCTCGTTTTATTTCAGGATTGACTACACTCCACTTATCGGTCACTACCAGTTTATGCGATGGTGGACAAATATTTGCAACGATGTATGACTCCACCGAGGGACTTAGAATAGGTCATGCTACTATGGATGTTCGATACCGTGATGGTGGGCATGAGGCAAAAACTGTCGCTCCGTTAACCACATACACGATGTTGATGGAATTCAACCCAATAGATGCAATAATTCCTGCTGGTCATGAAATTTCAATTGTCCTAACCGAATCGGGAGAAGATTATCTTCCAAGTGCATGCGCCGCACTTGGAATGAGTGTCAATATCGATTCTTCATCAACTCTCGGCCTTCCTCTAATTGAACGGGATGACAAGGCTCCTGAATGGTTTCAAGTCCCAAATTGGTGGGATGTTGAAGAATGAAGGTCTTGGCTTTCGAAGATTCGGTTGATATCGAAGCACTGCTCATTAGTGGAGGTGCCGATTTATCGAATGTTATTTTCAAACAATATTGGGATTCTGAAAACCACTTAGAACGTATTTCAGAATTTGTCCCTGATGTTCTGATGTTAGATCACTATATGCCCCCAACCAAGGGGCTAGATGTATTGAAAAATCTTTTGAAATCTTCACTCCAAAAACCACAAACTATCATTGCGATGAGTTCAGCAAGTATGGCAAATAATGCAATGGTAGCAGCTGGCGCTGATATTGGGATTGTCAAATTTGAGATTGCAACTCTCGAATTGTGGGCTACTCACTCATGAGGTTGCCAATCGTCTTGACCTGGTTCTCGATACCACCAGTAGCCATCATCGTCCTTCCACCACTCGACTCCATCGTCATCAGTGTAGTAATTCTCATCGGCTTCTTCTTCGGTGGGGTCAACAATTCCACTTTCTTCACTCATCTGCTTTTTCAGTTGCTTAATCTCTTCATCAGCATCTGCAAATACGCGGTTTTGGGTACGAATCTCATGTTGATGGTCGCCTGCTGCAACTGCATCATCTGATTCAGCATAAAAATCGGCAGACATAGATTGTCTAAATTCTTCGAACTCATCTCTCCCAAAAGAGCCAGTAAATTCAGTTCCTTGTGACTTCATTAGGTCATCTAAATTCTTACGCTTTCCAAGTGTAAGTTTCGGAGAATCCGGCATATCTCCACCATCATAGAATTCATCGCTATCATCGTTTAATTTAGGGAATGTTCGTTCTTTAGGGTCAACTTCTTCGATTGCTTCAATCAATAAATCATGCTCTTCGTCATCAATATTTTCTTCATCGTATTGTTGACCTATTGCCGTAACTAGTTTTTTCAGAGTCTTGGCTAGTGCTTTGTCGCCGCTAGCCTCTTTGACCACCTTGTCTATCTGCTTTTGAAGACGTTCGTAAGGGCTGCCAGTGATTGCGCCGAACAAACGCCCGATGCCACCTTTCTTCTTCGCCATGGTGGTTTAGTAGTCGTTGGGGTATTCAAGGGTTCCCCGGAAAGGTTCGCTTTGCGACTTCTTCATGTCTTAGCACCTTTTCCCCGTACCATGGTGAGCGACTGGTTAGCAGATGCGGTCTCCATTTACAATGATGAATCTCATAACCGTCGAGAAGAATATGTTGCTCAAGTTCACTTCCCTGCAAGCATATTAGAAGAAATCCTAGGATGGGCTTTCAAATCCTTACCCGATGAGATATTGGTTGGATTGGATGTTTCTGAAAATAAAAATTTAGCAAATATTGAATCTGAGTTTCAAGGTTCCAATCAAAAAAATAATCTGTTTGCCGGACAAGGATACCGAATTCATGAAGCAAAGATGGTGAATCGAGGAAATTCTTTTTCGGTCCACCATTTACCTGAAGAGTGGACCGATGAGATATTTGGCGATGATCGTGGACCTCGGGCCGGGCGATTCACCCATTGGCTCCACACCCACCCAAATTGCCCCGCAATTCCGAGTGAGGCTGATGCTGATGCTGCACAATCTACCGATGGTGTTGACCTTATTTTGGGAATAGAATTTTCTCCAGAAGGACCTCTACCTTGGTTTGATAATATCGAGGGTGAAAGACGAGTAATTGGTGAAAAGAAATCTTGGTTTAAACGCAAAGATAAACGAGAGGTCTTGGGGGTTGCACCAACGGGACATCGTATCCATTCTCTCGAATTAATTGCATTCCACAAAGCAGGTTTAGGCGTGAATGTGGTGTTTGTTAATGATGAGGGAATAGCTTACTGACAGGTTGTTTCGAAATCATATTCTAACAAATAAGTTTCAATTTCATCTAAACGGTCGCTATTTACTCCCAAATCAGAACGTCCTAATCGAGATTTACTGAATAATTCAATTTCACCACACTCATTCGAGTACAAAATATCGTCAGGAAATTGCATGAAAAGGGTCCTATCAACTATGTGACCTTCGCTAAATGTTGTCGTGAATGAACGGTCATGTGCCCATTCTTCCATAACAGCGTGGAATTCTTCTTCTCCGACATCCAATGCGATGGTCCTTTTGTCACAATTCATTGAGTCTTCGGGACATTCGTCTGGCATTTCTGAAACTCCAAACGGCATACTTAGAATATTCATCAAAAGTAATCCTGCAACATATACAGCAGGTCCCCATTGCCATTTTTTGGATTCCAAAAAACTCACCTACGTTGCCAGCCTGATTCGGACCACTCATAGACAATTGGCTGACCTGTTGGAATCTCTAATTTGAGAACCTCTTCCTTTGAAAGTCCCTCGATTTGCATAACGATTGAACGTAGACTGTTGCCATGCGCTGCCACGAAGACATTCCTTCCCGTTTCAAGTGAAGGAATAATAGATTCTTCTAGATAGGGAATTGTTCTAGCCGCAGTCAATTCTAATGATTCCCCATTTGGTGGAGGTACATCGAATGAACGTCGCCAGATGTGTACTTGATCATCGCCATATTTGTCGCGGGTTTCTTGTTTGTCAAGGCCCTGGAGATCGCCATACATGCGCTCGTTGAGTTGCCATGAAACGTAAACTGGAAGAGTGTTTTCTCCTGAATCATTCGATTGGGCCCACTCAACCATTCGAGATTCATTTTCACTCATTGAATCATCACTTTCCGAGTATTGGAAAATCGGGGTTTTGCCTGAATCATGCTGCGCTAAAGCAAGCATTGCAGTCATCTGAGCACGAATTAAAGTTGAGACATGAACTTCGTCAATAGGTAGAGATGATATCTCTTTACCACCAGAAATTGCTTCCTCAATTCCTTTGTTAGTTAGTGGAACATCAACCCAGCCAGTAAACAAATTGGCAGCATTCCACATTGATTGTCCGTGTCGCATGAGGATGAGAAGCGCCATGTCTCTCATTCTAGGGGCGTAGCCTATGCCCCTTCAACCTTCTCAAGGTAATAGTAGAGGAATTAGCCACAATGCAAGTAATGGGGCAATACCCATTGCGAAATCTCGCAGGAATAAAAACATCAGAGTTTTGCTATTTGCAATAGATATTTTCTCAAACTCATCCTGCATTTTTGAATCTATTTTGTCAGAAACCATTCCGGCTCCTCTACGCGACAACTCAAGGGCTGCTCCAGTAGCAACTGCTCCAACTAAGCCAGTAGGTGTTAATTTTCTAGCTTTGAGTGCAAGTAATCCCCATGTCTTGAGAGATGTTTTTGCAACTGCTGTAGTTACAGCTTCTTGCTCAACGCTTTCTTCACGATCTCTACGAGAGAATTTCCTTAGCCAACTCCGTAATTTAAATCCGGTATCTGCTATTTTCTTTAGGTGTTCAACATTCTTTTTTTGAATAGTTTTGAGCATTCTTCTGACTCGCATTACCCGATAAAAATCTAGTAGTAACCACAAACCTGCAAGACCGAATAACAAACAAAGACCAAACCAATTAGATTCCGGCCAGGATGGCCACCCCAAGGGATCGGTCATAAAACGGAAAAATACAACGACAAAAATTGGTAATGAAAATGCAAGAATTTCATTTGCAGCCAGTAGAGTATAACCTTTAACTGGTAATTCTTTCAATCTCTTCAATACCCAACCACCATGTGGAGCAAGTTGTTTTGTAACCGAAAGAAAGGGCTTTGCAAGGAACAAAGCACGCATTATTGCTGGAATAAATAGGAACCAAATGTAGAGATCCCACACATCATTAGGGGGAAATTCTGCTAAGCCAAATGGTTGGACCACAACCTCTGCTTACATTCATCCTTTTTCAATTAAGAGCCGTAGGTTTCATGTCACCCTTGTACTTCAGCGATAACATGCCCTTCTGGCACGGACTATCTGATTGGCTCAGCATGAGTGTTGACCGAGCGTGGATTGATGAGAATGTTAAGTGGAAAGATTTCGGCACAGGTGTCCGCTTAGGACGCCTTGCTAGAGAAGATTCTACATCTCTAGTTCTCTATGATGTAGTCAGCGATGTTGAGGTTGATGCATTCATGCCACACAATCACCCTGGAGGAGAGGTTTACATTGTTCTCGAAGGAGAAGTTTGGGACGAAGACGGAACTTATCCTCAAGGCTCAATTGTCTGGATGGGAAGAGATACTACTCACACACCAAGAACAAGAGGACAAACCCTGATTCTAGTCCTATGGCCTGAAGGCGTAAAATCAGCTTGAGGTGAGTTCGATGTGGACTAACATTTCAGCATACAAGTTTCTTGATATGCCTGAATTTGCGAAACTGCGTACACCATTGAAGAAGTTCTGTGTATCGCACGGAATTTATGGTACAATTCTGCTCTCGCCTGAAGGAATCAACATATTTCTATCCGCACCTAAAGAAAAAATAGATATTTTTGTTGAACACATAAAGTCCGATTCTAGATTTGAGGACATCTGGGTCAAGTACTCTGAATCTGATGAATGTGCATTTAGAAAGATGCATGTGCGTCTGAAGAAAGAAATAATCTCTATGGGAGTTCCTAGTGTAAAGCCGCACGAATATACAGGGACGCACATCGACCCATTGGAATTCAAGAAGTGGTTAGATGAGGGAAAGGAAGTAACAATTCTCGACACACGTAATGACTACGAAGTTAGAATGGGAACGTTCGAAGGATCAGTAGATTTCGATATCGAAAGTTTCCGAGCATTCCCTAAAGCAGTAGAAGATTGTGATATTCCAAAAGATAAGCCAGTGGTGATGTTTTGCACAGGGGGTATTCGCTGTGAGAAAGCCAGTGTAGTAATGCTGAATGAAGGCTATGAGGAAGTATACCAAATCAATGGTGGAATTCTGAACTACTTCGAAAAGACTGGCGGGGCACACTGGGATGGAGAATGCTTTGTTTTCGATAGGCGAGTTGGAGTTTTAGGCGATCTAAGCGTAACTGACTCTGAAGTTTGCTGGGCTTGCAGAGAGCCGTTAACTCCTGAACAAGCAGCAAGCCCTGAATTCGTAAGAGGCGTTTCTTGCCCATACTGTATCGAATAAATTTGTTGAGAAAAACGGGCTTTCATATACTGACCCACTAAGGATAGTGATATGTCTAGTAAACCTAAACTCGCCAAAAACAAAATAGAGGCAAACGCAACTGAATAACGTGTTCAATGACCGTGTTCCATCAAGCCTGCAGCATCCATTCCGAATAGAGCAATTACCATTATGACCGCTCCCAGTAAGACATAGAGCATTGCCTTCCTACCAGTTTCGGGATTGTGAATATCCGGAAGTGTGTCGACTGTTGCAACATACAAGAAAGTACCAGCTGAAAAGAGCATTGCTAAACCAATCAGGTGGGTTTCTAAATTTTCAAGTGCATAGTAAGAGATCAATATCATTACTGGCGTTGCAAGTGAAAATATTACTACATCTCTTATCGAATCATTACGCTCTTCCCTCTCATGCAAAGAAAATACTCCAAGACTGAATGCAGCCGGTCCCTTGTGAATCAATACTGCTAAGGCAACTGTTGCCGTTATTGCAACACTACCTGATGCTGCAGCCGCACCAATCGCAAGACCATCGGTTACAGCATGTAACGAAAGTCCTAGAACGAGCATCCATCCGGCACTTCCATGGTGAACATGTGAATGATCATGATCTTGATCATGGTCATGGTGCTCTTCGTGTACCGCGTGACCAATTCCTGAGCCCTCAAGGATTAACATGAGTAAGAAACCTGCAAGAATCGCACCACCTAGTAGTAGATTATCTGTGTGCTCTTCATGCCCATCCTCTTCCATGTGTGCATGAGTTGCAGTGATTAATTCCTCGATTTCAGCCAGGCCAACTGTCGCGTTAATATCGCCATCTTCTACCTCTTCGATTACATGAAGTACTGACTCTGAAAGGGATTCTTCTTCATCCCCATGATCGTCATCATGGGCATCATGTTCATCTGCATCAGCATGTGCATCATGCCCTCCAACCAGAGTTTCAATTTCTTCAATAGCCTGCGAAGCATTGATGTCACCATGTTCTACCTCCAGCATTACCAAAGCGATAGAACCCGCAATCTTACTTTCATCTTCATGTGCATCATGCTCATCGACCGAAGCTAGTTCGTATCCTTCTGGAATTACAACTAGCAATGCTGAAGCAATAATAATTCCAGCAGCGATACCGGTTAGTATTTTGAGCTTATTAGCGTCATTTTTTATCTTCGAATAAACAGGCCATAGACCACATAATAGTGCAATCCCAAGGGTTAGTAGCGCATAGGTTATCGGTATTTCGGCCATGTTCTTTCGTCAATTAATACATATATAATAAATGTTATTAATTCTTAGCCGGTAGGATTTTTATGAGCCGGGTAATTTCATTCAGCACTGACAAAGATTTCGCAAATAAATTGGATTTCTTAATTGAGCAATCCGGTTACAAAAACCGTAGTATGTTCCTTAGAGATGCAAGCCTCCATTTCGCTGAATCCAGTCGACGCGGGGACCTTAACATCATGGCTGATGATGAAATTATTGAAGGCACTATAGTCATTTATTATCAACATGGAGTCGAAAATAAGTTGATTGAATTGCGTCATTCGCATTCGATTTCTGTGGCCTCATATAATCACAATTGCCTCACTGATAGCCACACATGTGTAGATACCATGCACATCAAAGGTGATGCGAAACCAATAAGAGATGCGGTTGAAAAATTGAAGAATACCAAAGATATTGATCGGGTCGTGTTCGTAGCAGCACCAATGAGAGAAAGTGGTTGTTGCTGACTAACAATTTTCTAATCAAGAATTTCATCGGTCTTGACAATGAATGAGATTGATTTAGAATTCTCAACAGCAATGATTCCCCTAATATTGTGAATCTCTCTTAGTTCACTAGTAGGCGGTGCGACCTTTATTCGGCTGTTATGGACCATTATCGTGTTACCTGGAGCTGCAACTACGCCACCTTCTGGAAGCCATAACCCGATTGCTCCAATTTCAGGGTGGTGAGAGATAACCAGATTCCTACCTGCTTCATCCGAATCTACTCGTAAAACTACCAAAGGTGATCCAGAGGGGATTAATCTTGAAGCGTCTTGCCATTCAGTCCAAGTATCATCAAGAGGTTTTGACATTTCAGAAGCCCTTTGATCGATATCTAGGATCTTGGCTTCGAACTCTTCGGATGCTTTCTCGGAAATATGATTTAGACCATCGAGTAACTGTCTTAGGCCCTCATATTGAGGAATATCTTTGTCGTTTAATGCAGTATTTGCTAGCAATAATATCTCTGCTAGCATATCCAACTTATCCTGCTGACCTGATTCAATAGCGCATTCCATTGCTTCATCAAGAATCTCGATTGCCAGTCCAGGGCAATCGATGGCCAATAGAGAATTACCGATACTAGTTAGTACGGATATAGACTCGACTTGAGATTCGCTGACAATAGCGCTAGCAGCATTCAAATGAGATTTTGCGAGGTCCTCTTCTCCACACAAATGACGAGAAACTCCTGCGAGTACAAGATGACCAAGTCGGTTAACTCCAATGACCTGACTTTGTCTATCTGCAGTTTCGAAAAGCATTGCAGCACGATGCCAATTATCAGCAGCGATTGCAAGTAATCCCAATTGATGCATAGCCCTCATTTCAGCACCCATGTCATCTACGAGGGTTGCATTGAATAATGCGCGCGATAAGTGTAATCGCGATACACGTAAATTACCAGACATCTTTGATAGCATTCCTAATGCTGATTCCATTCGGTATAGGTGGCCTGCCATTGCTCGGTGTGCTAGTTCTGCCATCTCTTCTCCCAGAGGTGCTAGGCCATTTCCAGTCATCTCCAGTATTTCACTTAGCAAATCTACTGATGAATCATATGCTTGGTTAATATCATCAGATGTCCCACCTGAAGTCATAGAGGATAAATGTTCATCTAAACGTATCACAGGAGCGCATATTTCGGGGAGAGAACCGAGTTGATTAAGCAGCGAGTTCTTGACTTTCTCTCCTCTAATAGATCGGTTTAATGCCGAAATCAACTTACTCTCATCAGTGGATACAGCGTCTTCTGCCTCTTCCGCTAAAGCGACTCTTGAAGATAGTAGAGAGTCAACCATCCAAGTCAATTTTGCTTGGATATCATATTGTCCAGCCCTGCTTATTGCGTAACGCATTTCAGCTGCTCTGACCCTTCGAGATAAACTACGTAATCGCGACCTCTGCCCTGTATTCCCTAAATCTGCTAGTCTTTGCAAAAAGGTAGAAGGTGGGCACGTTTCAAAATTTAAATTTGCTTTTTCACCAGTGGTAGTCATTTTGTAATCATCTGAAACTAGTGTTACTTTCTTACCTTCACGTGCTAATTTTGAGCCAAGTATCATCAATGACAGATCGACATCTTGAGGTGATGCTTTTTCACCAATATGCTGAGCGAGCGCTCTTACTTCTGCTTCATCAATAGTTACTGTAACCAATAATTCCCTGAACTTTTCTAGCAGATTTGGTTGCCCTGGCCATCTTTGGAAGCGTACAGTTCGGACCTCATCATGCACTCCAGGAGTGACATAGAGAGCCGAATCTCCAGATTCAAGTATACTGGAAAGATCTTTCAGAAAGTTATCAGGAGCCATTGAACCAACATGGATGAAGCAATTTGAGTCTACGACCCATACATTGGACATAACTCCCGATAAGAGGACCCATTAGTTTGTTTTACCGCCTATCATGACCATTTAGATTTATATTTGCAGAAATATCTCCTGAAATAGCACTATCGTGAATGTTGTAAGTAATATTTTGGACTATACTACTGTCGTTTGAGTTTGTATTACATCTTGGGTTTGTTGACTATCTTTGTTGAGTTTTCTTTCAAACCAAATTGGACCACCAGGGGGTACTGCTGCAATCATTCCCTTAATTGCTAAGTTCGATGTAAGGCGCCCTTGATGTTGCTCCCACCAAACTAATACGATGTATAGGACGAATAATCCTCCATGGATAGGTCCAATTATTTTCACTAATACCTCATTACCACCGATATACTTCAAGGGTACTGCGATAAAGAATAGAGCGATTGTAGAAATGGTTTCAAGAATTCCTGAAATTCTAAACAAATTCATTTTTTCGCCTCTACCATCGGTCTAGTAGAGCCACATGATGGGCATAATTGCTCATCGCTATCTGCATAATTGTGGTTGCAAGCCGGACAAGATGATGCCAAAACAAGTTGACTAATCGCAGAAATTCTTTCTCCGAGTAGTGATAATTTGCCACTCTCTAATTGTCCAACTGAATAACGACCAGGCCCTCCCATCTTGTTCAGGATATCTGGTGGGAAAGTTACTGTTCCCATGTCATCTACAATCAATTCTCTACCTTGAGATAGATTTTCAATGTCCAAGTCTGATCCATGTTCTGCAACAAATCTGCCATCTCTTAACTCGAGCGAACGGTCCGCAAATGCTGCAACCTCTTTGGAATGTGTGACCAACAGGAATGCAACATTATCGCGTTCATGTAATTCTTTGAATAACTTGAGTACTTCTCTACTGGTGATTGGGTCTAATGCCCCAGTTGGTTCATCTGCTAAAATTAGGCGAGGGTTGGTAATCAAAGCTCTCGCAATCGCAACACGTTGCTGTTCTCCACCCGATAGCATAGATGGTAAGCCTTTAGCTCGATGATCAATTCCCAGTTCTGTCATCAATTCTAATGCTCTTCTTTTCGCTTCTTTCGATGAAATCTTCTGATGGCGAAGGGGTTGTGCCACATTGTCAAGGGCGCTGAGGTGAGGCAATAGGTTTCCTTCTTGGAAAATAAACGAAACTGTCTTTTGCCGAAGTTCGACCAATTCTTGTCCCGTTAGCCTAGTCATATTTTTCCCATCGAGAGAGACTTTACCTGCGCTTGGCTTCATCAGTCCGCCCAAGCACTTCAATAGTGTTGATTTTCCTGAACCTGAAGGTCCAACAACTGCAACTGCTTCTCCTTGTTTTACATTTACATGTAAACCTCTCAAAGCTACTACATTGCCATCTTCTGCCTTTGATTCATAAACATGATACAGCGATTCTGATTCAAGAATTGTAGGTTTCGTTTCAGCCATATTCACTCCCCCTTTAGGACGCTAGCTAGATCTGAGCGCAGCGCCTTACGCGTTGTTGCCAATAGTGCAATTACCACTGCAGCAAATACTGCTACTGCAACTACTGCCAATTCAAACCATGGCCATATCAATTGTCTATCAATTACCGACGTCGAATCCGAACCAAGTATTTGGAATATGAACCCAAAGACATTGAATAATCCATTAAATGATAATGCTAACCCCATTCCCAGAAGAACTCCTAACGCCATTGAAACTATAACAATTGAAAGAATCTCGAATAGAACCAAACGTATGATTTGGTTAGGACTTGCACCAATCGCTTGTAGAACTGCTAGTTCCTTTTGCCTCTGACTAAGAACAAGTGAAAGGAAAACAAATGCTGATGCAACCGCTGCAACACTTGCTACAATAAATTGAAGACTTAACAGTCCTGGCGTACCGAAAATCAGTCCGCCGTTACGTTCTACTGATTCATGAACAGTTTCCCAGTCGGTCACATTATCGAATCTCTCATCCGCTTCAAGATTATTTGCTAAGTCTTGTAACTGGTCTCCTTCTACACCATTGACTTCAACAATCCAAGTTGTTGAAACTAAATTGTCTACACGGCTATCGCCAAATAATTCACGATAAGAATTTTCACCGATGATAATGCTTGATTCCATTAACGATGTTGAAACACCAGGGATGAATTCGTGTGTACCAATATATCTCATAGTAGAATTATACAAAGTAATGTCTAATTGTCCTGAGGAAAAATTTGCAACTTTTTGTTCCCAAACGAAATCTACCTGAGCAGTATTAGAACTGTCCTCTGTAAGTAAAATATTTCCAGCATCAGAGCTTCCTTTCCTGCCAGATCCCCACAAATCCATTGCATATGCAGCATCGATTCCGGCTGAGAAACCACCGTTTTGATAAGCAGCCATTGCTGCAGGTACATCGTCTCCAGGAATGGCTTGAGGGAACCATTTCAGGACCTCTGCACTGTCATTTAATAGAACAAATGCTGTCAAGGTTTCAGTATCCCCGGGAATTAAAGATATCTCAGGAACGGTAACCGCTTTTACAGTTACATCTTCCTTACTCAAACCTTCGATAAGGGCCTCAACATCAGCGGCAGAACGCTCGCTGGTAGTAGTAATCTGTAAATCACTACCTACTTCTAAATCAGCAGTTACCTCATCAACATTAGTTCCAGTATAGCCTTGAACTGCAGCGAGAGTTACGATTGATAATGTTAGCAACATAATTACTGCTAAACGATTAACTGATTCAGCAGAACCACTGCCCTTGAGACCACGCTTTACATCGGATAAGAGTGGTGTTTTACTGAAAAAGAATTGCATAATACGAGGACCAGCAGCTCCTATTCTTCCAAGTAATAATGCACCACCAATCCAAAGCATGAATGGTCCGAATATGTTGATCAATCCTTCAACAAACCAATTGGTAAGAATGCCATCTTCGCTACCATTCATTTCCAGATAAGTATCAATTGCACCTAAGGAGCCAACCACGAACAATGTCCAGTGTAGCCAAACCTTTGGTTTGCTAACTTTCTTTATTCGGCTTACACCTTCATCAATTTCTAATTCCATGAAATCACGTGCTCTTGAGCGTCCAAAGATTAGTGCTAACCCGAGCGTGGTAATAATGGTAAATATCGTTGCACCAAGACTTAACGCAGGATTTACACTAAACCCAAGTGCTTCGAATTGCATGAAGCCAACACTCGCCAAGACTATTGGTACTGCAGCCATTGCAAGCAAGTAACCTGCAAACCATGCTACGAATGAAACAACGGCTAATTCGAGGAGAACCATACTTTGCAGATCTTTAGAGGATGCGCCTATCACTCTATGTATTGAAATTTCACGTCTGCGTTGTTCTAATGACAATATTAGCCCGTAAATCAAAACTGACAGTGATAGTACTACGATCGGTATCATAATCACATAATCGAAGGCTTGAATCAATCCAAGGAAAATTTCGAGGAAGACGATTGTTGAGCCGACAATATCGACATAATATATTTCGATTTGGCCATCATTGTAAGTGCGCTCTTGCGTACTTCTACTAACATCATCTAGCCAATTTGTAGCATCTGCAGTTGAAGTCGTCGGAAGTAAAGAACGATCAAGAGTAAGCCCAAAGAAAAAATGATCATTTTCAATCAGAGTGACTTTTTGGGTCTCATTTAGTACAGTTAGTGTCGTATACACAGGGTTTGCAGATAAGGTAGGATTTCCTTGTTCCCAAGGCGCATAGATTCCAAGAATAGTCAAGTTCTCTACAATCAAGGTCTGCTGGCAGTGAAGAACCCCTTCTCTGGTTGAGTAGATATTTCCTTCACAATCGTCCTCATCCATCGAACCCGGAAGTGCAGATTCAGTAGTATATGAGAAATTCAAAGTTCTGAGTACATCTCCAACTTCAGCACCTGCTTTACTTGCTACGTCTGAGGGAATATATACTCCTCTTTTTTCTTCAACTTCTTCAGGGGATTGCCAAATGCTTTCTTCACCTATTAGATTTTCAGAAAGTCTGTCTGCCAATACACCATCAAAAGCACCCGGACCGAGAAATGTAATTGCTCGACCATCAAAAACAGGAGGACCATTTCGATATTCATAATCCCAAATATCTTCACTTTCCCAATTTCTGAGGGGATCTGTAGAGTTCACACTTTCCATCGCTAGAGGCAATGCCAAGAAAATATCTTCATTTCCAAAGGTAAACTGGCTATGGAGGCCTTTTTTCCCTAAGACGACTGTACAATCAGAGAACTCCTCCATCATAGTAAACTCATCACATGTTTCAATTAGAGCTCCTGTGTCATTTATCCAACCTGAAGTATCATTAGAAGGTGCTTTATTGAATTCAACTTTAGCATCAAATACATCATTTTCAAGTGAGTTTTCAAAGAATACCTGGGAAAGACCAACTCCGTATGAGAGTACAGTTGTAATAACCAAACTGGCCAAGAATACTCCGGCGAATACGGCCATTCCACGTTCTCTTCCGCGCCATGCTCCAATTGCCGCTAAACGAAAATTCGAGGGCAAATCACGAATGCGTCGCGAATTTTTCTGAAAGAAAGATTGGCTCATTCTTCTTCCCCTCCGTCATCAAGTCCCCACGCAGAACGTATATCGCTTGCAGCAACAACTCCGTTGCGCATCAATAGCATCCTGTCGGCTTTACTTGCCAAATCAGGATCGTGTGTCACCATTAGTATAGAAATCGGATTTTCATCATCATGACATAATTCTTTGAACAACTGTAAGACTTCGGCGCCAGATGCAATGTCGAGATTTCCTGTTGGTTCATCTGCGAGTAGCAACGGTCGGTTGCCAGCGATTGCACGAGCAATCGCAACTCTTTGTTGTTGTCCACCAGACAGTTGGTCAGGGATGTGATCCATTCTATCGCTGAGATCTACTCGCTCCAATGCTTCCCTTGCTCTATTTTCGGCTTCCTTTGAAGGTACTCCAGAAATCTCCAACGCCATGGCAACATTATCTAAAGCAGAGAGATGGTCAAGAAGGTGAAAGTCCTGAAATATCCATCCAACAAGTGCTCTACGCACATCCACAACAGCTGATGGATTTTTCAATCCATACTTACGAGAGTTCAAATCGATTTCACCTGAATCAGCCGGTAAGAGGCCGCCAATAATATTCAAAAGTGTAGATTTACCACAGCCGGATGGGCCCATTAAAGCAACCAATTCGCCACTTTTTAATTTCATGTCCACGCCTTTAAGAACATGGATTTTATTAGAACCGGCACCGAATGACTTGTTTAGTGCTGTGACCTCAATCATACATCCTCAACTAAGCAGCATCAGCGAGTTATGGTATATCAAATGCTGTTTCCCTTGTTGAACAATTTGACGTACTAAAATACAATAATTACAGCGACAGCGCCTTAATTTGATTTGAATGGCGAAGCGGAATTGAATCTCTTACGCAACCATTCTAGCATTCCATTTCTTGGAAAGATTCCATTTCGATATTGTTGTTTCTCCATTACTTCTTCGACCCAGGTCTCTAGTTCGTGATCCATTATATCCCCAGTTTACTTTTGGAACCGCCCCTATAATGGCTTTTGGATGTAATTAATAAACTAAGTGTTTTAAATAACACTAATCGTCACTTCTATCGACAATCATTTCATCATAAAGTTTGATATTTAGAAGAACTTCACCGAAATCTCGTGCATATGCACATAATCGACGTATAGATTCAGACATCCGGAATTTGAATAAATCTGCTTTTGTCAGTTTCCTTTCTTGTACAAATTGTTCTTCGAAAAGTGTAATTTCATTTTGGGAGTCTTTTAGTGAAAGCCTCGCTTCTTCGAGTTCATATGAGTCCCTAGTTCTGATGTTTATCATCAGTTGTTTGATGGATTTTTGCCAAACAAATAGATGTATCATTGGTGCTTTATTCGCATCCATTGACACTTCGTCTGCCGACTTTACCAAGTCTGCCATTTGTAGTGCATGGTCCATCATTCGTTCCAAAGCACGAGCTAAATTGGAAAATTCGACTGCTTGGTTACGCCCGATTTTTAGAGCTGTAGATACTAAATGTGAATCCAATGCAATACAGACTTGCCTCGCTACCAAATATAGCAGAGCGTCGACTTCTGCTTCTCTTTCATCTGCATCACTCAGAAGTTCAATATCATCTCCTTCCAAGACTGACACGATGTCCTTTACAAGAGATGTCAATTGTAAGTACATGCGGTTTATACTAGCGGTCAATGGCATTTCAGTTGAATTAATCAAACAAATTAATTCGGTACTTGTATCAGATTCATTCATTGTTTCAAATCCTCTCGTATTTCTCAAAAACCGACGGACTTGACTTCTGTAAACTCTTTCTTGCCCAGGTGGAAACATGATTCTTATTGTGTCTACTCCTGAAAGATAAGCACCCATTAGATGATCGTGCAGGGAATTTTTTGGCAATTTGCCTGCATCGATGGAAACTCTCTTTTCTTGGTGGTCTAGCATGTCTATGGGCGTAAGACGCAGTGCTCCGCTCGGTCTCCAATCAACCCTTACGCCATCGCGTGGCTTGAGGGACATTTGGTCTATCCAAGGTTTTGGTAGGCTGAGGGTGTATGTGGATCCTCCTGTAAGTTGCACTTTGCGCACATCCATGTCGCCTGGTCCGTATGCCATCTCTCTCACTCGAACCTAATATTTACTTCTATATAGATTACTGGGGCTACAGGTGATATACCTTCTTTGTGTAGAGAATACTAATGGAACCTGCAACTGTAATCCTACTGACTGCTGGATTTGCTGTTTGTGTGTATATGGCATGGAACATCGGGGCAAATGATGTTGCGAACGCAATGGGGACTAGCGTTGGCAGTGGTGCTCTGACTTTGAGAAGAGCAATCATTGTGGCTGCTGTATTCGAGTTCTGTGGTGCTGTATTCTTTGGTAGCCATGTTACCGACACCATCCGCAAAGGTGTTCTTGATTTTGGAGATGATGGCTTCTCTAGAGAATTAAGTCAAAAACTGATGTATGGATTTATGGCTGCCCTTCTGGCTGCAGCAATATGGTTGACTATTGCTACAAAGTATGGATTGCCAGTATCGACAACCCACAGTATTGTTGGAGGAGTTATCGGGATGGGGCTCTTTATCCAGCCAGACTCTGTTAACTGGGGCAAGGTTGCTGAAATTGTAATCAGTTGGGTTGCATCTCCACTCCTAGGTGCAATATTGGCATTCGTTTCGTTCCGCATTATCAAGAAGGTTATTTTCGATCATGAAAAGCCTCTAGAAAGGACAAGGAGTATCGCACCACTTCTTGCATTGCCTACATTCTTTGTTTTAGGCCTAGCATTACAATTCAAAGGTTTGAAAGGTTTCTACAAAAATTTGGATAATAGTGGATATATCAACAAAGAAGAATGGTTGCCATGCGACCCTGGAGCGTATAGTTGCAATACATTCAATCCCCTTGCAGAGGGCGCCTGGATACCTCTAAACAGTTTCCTGATGGCATTGTTTATTGGTATGATTGCTAGTTCCATTTTATGGTATGTTCTAAAGCGATATAAATTCAAAGAAGAAGGCTATGAAGGTGTTGAAAGGGTATTCATCTGGCTACAAATAATCACTGCATGTTATGTTGCATTCGCCCATGGTGCGAATGATGTTGCAAATGCAATAGGCCCAATGGCTGCAATATACGACATCGCTTCTTCTTCCACTGGGATATTATCTCCTGACAAGGTCGATGTTCCAATTTGGCTACTTCTAATTGGAGGTGCAGGAATTACAGTCGGTGTGGCTACTTGGGGCTACAAGGTAATGGATACTATCGGAACAAAAATTACCCACATCACACCATCGCGTGGCTTTGCAGCAGAATTTGGAGCTGCAACAACCGTACTAATATTCTCGATGCCATTCCTAGCTGTACCGATATCGACAACACACACCCTGGTCGGTGCAGTAGTTGGAGTCGGTCTAGCCGGTGGTGCCGCAGCAGTTGATTTCAGAGTGTTCGGGAAAATTGCAGCCAGTTGGGTTGCTAGTTTACCCGTTGCAGGGTTTGGAGCAGTAATGTTCTACATTTTGTTTGCTGGAACTCCAACCAATGTCGCAATTGTCGTATTGCTCTCAATTATTGTCACCGTATTTGTAATGATTAGAACTGAAACTGTGGAAGATGAATCTATTGAATCAGTAATCACTTCGCAACCATTCGATAAATTCCATGAGCATGCTAAGTCAGTACAGAAAACAGTTGAGAATATGAATGAAGCAATCAATGCAGCAGCAAATGGCAAAGATCCGAGTAAATTCATCAAAGCCACTATTGCTGCAGAATTAGAAGCCGATATCATCAAATCCGAAATACAGGGTGAAATTGGTACTGGAATCAGGTTCGCAATTGGCAGAGATACATTCTTGCACATGCTATCACGGCAGGATAGAATTGCAGATTATGCCCAAAATGTAGCTGAACAATTATCATTTAGAGAATTGTTCAATGACAAAAAGGCTCGAAAGAACCTGAAAGAAATGGCTACTGCTGTTGTAGAAACTGTTTCTAGTTACGAAAAGGCTGTTGATTCATTGAAAGAATTATCACGATCTGGATTTACTAACAAAGAGAAGAAAGTACTCCTTGAGTGCGTCAGAGAAGTCAATCTAAGGGAGCATGAAGCGGATGAGGTTGAAGCAAAGGCTGCAGCGCATGTATTCACCACTGGAGACGATGACGCTCTAGCCGCCATGCACATGTACCGCGTATTGCAACGGATGGATGATGTTGCTAATGCTTGCGAGAAGGCTGCAAATGCATTCTTACCTAGTCTCTCAAGGTGAGTTTTGAAGCGAATCGAGACGCTTATCCATAACCCGCTTCCATGAGGAGGGAATGCTGCTAGCCAAACGCAAGCATAGTATCCACTGGGTAGTTGCGGTGATCCATCATAAGCTCGTAAATCCCACATCGGAATACTTGCCTTCAAGTGATGGGATGGATGAAGCGGTAATTCGAGTAAAGTCCAACGAGACCAAACGCCTCTATGTTCCCATGAATGCATCATTGTATGCCGTTCACCTACTTCTCTACGTAGCCCATAATGTTGCAAATAATTGACATATTCCAACAAAATAATTGCTAAACTTGCCTGAATAACGAAAGCCAATACCATCGCTTGAGAGTACCACCAGATTCCTCCATGAAAGGGGGAACGAACTACTTGCACATCAAGCGTGGGGTTAAATCGGCAATACTTGTCCGATATACGATGGACCCGCTCTTGAAGGCGAAGTTGCAAAAGCAGCGATACCACATTGTGGGTGAACATGGCGGAGTAAAAATTTGCCATTGGACTAAGGAATCTTTGCTCAGAGACCGCCAATGCTACAAGGGCAAATTCTACGGTATTGCGAGCCATAATTGTATGCAAATGTCCCCAGTTGTAGACCAATGCAATCTAGCCTGTTCATACTGCTGGAGAGAGCCACATATGGATACTCTAGAGTTGGCTGACCAAGACCCCCTCGAGATGTTATATGATTCCGTTAAGGCTCAGCGAAGACTTCTTTCTGGATTTGGAGGAAATCCTAAAGTCCCCAAAGAAAAGTTCCTAGATGCTCAAAACCCCAAGCATGTTGCTATTTCACTTAATGGCGAGCCAACCCTCTATACTCGCCTTTCAGAATACATCGAATTGTGTCATTCTCATGGTATGACAACTATGCTAGTCACAAATGGAACTCTTCCTAAAGTGCTTGAGAGACTCGATACTTTACCAACACAATTGTATGTGTCAGTCGATGCTCCAAACAAGGAGGTATTCGATGAGATTTGTCGACCAAAATGGAATTCCGCAGCATGGGATAAGTTCGATGAAACAATTGATTTATTGCCAAGCCTAGATACAAGAATCGTCTGCAGGCATACTCTGATCAAAGGACGTAATATGAAGCCTGAACATATCCCTCAATACGCTGCACTCGATAACAGAGCGGACCCTGATTGGATCGAGTGTAAAGGGTATGTCCATGTTGGAAATTCTAGAGAGAACTTGACTGCTGAAAATATGCCGTTCCATGAAGATATTCTTGAGTTCTCAAATGCCTTGGCTCCATTGACAGACCGTAAATTATTGGACGACTCTCCCCCCAGTAGAGTTGCTTTAGTGGGTCGTGAAATTGTACCAATTCCAATTCCCGAAGCAACAATGTTCTTCCCTGAAGACCTTGGAATAGCTGAATCAATAAAGCATCTGAAAATCATTCGGTGAGGTGAACAAATTGCGAAAGGTTCTGCTAGCAAGAGGAGGAGCATTATCACCTCACTCTGGCTTAGGTGGAACTCATGCAGCACTTGTAGAACGCTTGCGTTCTGGGACAATTACCGGCTATGAAGTTGGAGATGTCCATGAATACAAGATTAGTAAAAATCCGGTTAAACGATTGTGGAGAAGGTGGAAGAGTGGTCCGTCCGCTGTTAAGTTATCATCTTTGAAGCATGACCTAGTCCACATCACAGACCAAGAACAGGCAGGTCTGGTTCCTATATCGGGACACACAATTGTAACAGTTCATGATTTATTTCATCTATTTCCTTCCACCAGAAATGGCATTGCTGTTGGTGAACAAAAGCCATCGCTTTTACGAAAGAAAGACCTCTCTAAAGTTCGGAAAGGTTTGGCTCGAGCAAACTTACTAATCTGTGTATCCAAAGATACTCAACAGGAATGTGAGATGCGATTTCCAGGCGTTCCTACCACTTGGATTCCACATGCCATCAAACTTGATGATTACAATGTAGAAACCGAGCGTCCTTCGTGGTTTAGCAAAGGATGCAACCTACTTGTGATAGGTAGTGAAGAAGAGCGAAAAAGAGTTGATTTTGCAATCGAAGTATGTGGAGGGATGGATGTCACTCTCCACAAGATAGGTGCGGAATCCTCAACGGAATCTAAATCTGAATTGATTGAGTTGGCAAAGCAAGAAAATTGTAACCTAAACTGGGTAGGTAGATTGGAACAAGATGAAATGATTGCCGCATTACAACACGCTGATGCGCTTCTGTTCCCTTCAGTGGCTGAAGGTTTTGGCCTCCCACCTCTAGAAGCATATGCAGCAGGAACGGTGGCGTTAGTGGCTGATGCCCCAGCACACAATGAAATTCCACTAGAACATCATATCTTACCGATTGATGATCTCGAAATGTGGAGAACTGCTATTTTAGAACTAGAAGATGAGAGCGTAGCAGTCCGCACACGTGCTGAAGATTTTTCAATCAATAATTGGGCGCAACGACTTCAACAAGCCTACGATTCCTTATTTTGAATCCAGATTTTCCGCCGTTGACTTCATGGAGGGGTTTGGGGTGGCAGGTAATATGCAGCCAGTACAGAGTGTAGCAATCATCGGCGCAGGCAACATGGGTTCAGGTATTGCCCAGAAAACCGCTCAAGAAGAATTTGATGTTCAAATGGTAGACCGTGAGGCTCAATGGGTCGAACGTGGCCAATCAATTATTGCTGATTTCCTTTCAGAAGCTGTTGAACGACGTATCTTTTCTCCGCAACAAGTTGAAGAGATCCAAGGTAGAATTACTCCTGTAATTGGTACTGAAAATACCGCACCAGACACAGACCTAGTTATCGAAGCCGTATTCGAAGATTTCGATATCAAGACTGCAGTATTCAATACATTGAATGAAGCATGTGGGGAAAACACAATTCTTGCTTCCAATACATCATCACTTTCAGTAAATGACTTATCTGCGGCTTCAGGAAGACCTGACCGCTTTGTGGGCCTACATTTCTTCTATCACCCAGCAAAAAACCGATTGGTAGAAGTCATTCCGGGTAATGATACATCGGCTGAAACAATTGCTAGAACTGTACAATACTGTCGTGGGCTTGGCAAGGTAGTTATTTTGTGTAAAGACCGTCCTGGTTTCGTAGTGAATCGTTTCTTCGTGCCGTGGTTAAATGAAGCATGTCTACTCTTACAGGAAGGCATTGCAAGTGCTGCCGCCATCGATGCTGTAGCAATGAAAGCATTCAAAATTGGCATGGGTCCATTTGCATTGATGAATCTTACAGGCCCTCCAATTGCCCTTCATTCTACCGATTACCTAGCCGAACAATTAGAGACGCCAAGGTATGTTGGTGCAGAGAATCTGAGGGAGATGGTAGAAGCTGGAAATCAATGGGATATTGGAGAAGATATCGATTGTAGCGAAGAGGCTGCAAATATCATTAAAGTTAGGTTATTAGGCCAGGTCTTTGCTGTAGCAGGACAAATTATTGATGAAGAAATTTGTTCACTTGAAGACTTAGATAGAGGAGCAAAGGTCGGATTACGTTGGGCGTTTGGACCGTTCGAATTAGCCAACCGTCTTGGAATTACTCAGGCCAAAGAAATGGCAGAAGATTACTGCGAACTTGCAGATTTCCCAGTACCTGAAATATGGATGAGAGATGCTCCATTTGACTTCAATTATGTAGACCTGAATATTAGCGATGGAATTGCTACAGTTACAATTAACAGACCAGAGGCAATGAATGCACTGAATGAGACTGTTGTCAATCAACTTGGAAGGGTACTAGATCTGGCAAACTCAGATGATTCGGTTAGAACAATTGTTCTTGACGGTGCAGGTAAAGCATTCGTTGCAGGAGCCGATGTCAAGTTTTTCGTCGACAAGATCCGTGCAAATTCATTCCCTGATATTTACGAATTTACAGCAAATGGTCATGCGGTACAAGACAAACTTGAATCGTCTTCGAAAACCACAATCGCTCTAACTACCGGTCTCGCCCTTGGTGGTGGTTTGGAGTTAGCCCTTGCTTGCGATTATAGAATTGGAACAAGAAAAACTCAATTCCGATTCCCTGAAACTAGCATCGGTATTTTCCCTGGCTTAGGTGGAACTCAACGCCCGGCTAGAATTTGTGGAATCCCTGCAGCGCGCTGGGCTGTTCTTGCTGGGAATTTCATGGATGCTAAGAGTGCAGCCGACCTCGGGCTTGTAACTCATCTAGTAGATATTGCAGAAGTTGATTCTACAATCAGTTCACTTGATGTTACAGGTAAACCCGGAAATAAATACCCCGGTGCACCAGCAAACCCTGAATCAAAAGTTGCTATTTTTGCTGAATCGTTCTACTCCGATTCTAACTTAGGAACAATCTTGTCTGGAAATTGCCCAGATGGGTTTGATATTGAGGATAGAAATATTTCAAGACAAATTAAATCCTTGTCAAGAACTGCTCCAATCGCACTTTTACTCGCTAGTGAATTAATTGATATCGCCGGTAATTTCAGTCTTTCACAGGGCCTATCCAAAGAGTTAGAACATCTCGAAAAGATATTTTCTACCGATGATGCACTCGAAGGTTTAAGTGCACTAATTGAGGGTAGAAAACCGACATATCTGAACTCTTGATGGTGTTAGAGTTACACTATGTTTTATTTCAGACACCTCTTACAGGTATCATGCCCGACCCACCATTGACTCTCCCAGATGATGTCTTTAACGATTTAGAGACGCATATTGATAATACGGTGAACAATGGTAAGCATATCCGTTCAGTCCTTGCCAAGCATTCATCTGGAGGCCCTTGGAATACAGATTGGGAAGTTGCTGCTGCTGTCGAAGCACTCCATGTGTTTGGTAGCAGATGGACAATCGAAATACTGTCCACTCTTTACATCGCTGGACCAAGAAGGTTCAATCAACTCAAAACATTACTATCGGGTATCTCAAGTCGCACCTTATCCGATAAATTGAGGTTGCTAGTCGAAGAAGGACTTGTAATTCGTCAAGTCGATGATGGCCCCCCCATTCGAGTTGAATATATTCTTTCGGAACACGGAATTACTTGCGGAAGACTACTATCACCATTTGTTGCACATCTCAAGATTTGTAATGGTTCAATGAAGAAAAAGTAATGATTCAACTAACCGAATCCATTACAAATGAGTAGCGATGAATATACTCTATGGCGCTTCTGAAACAGTGGATCTCTCAACGCCCGTGGCTAGCCGCGGGAATTGTTGGCGCCACTGGTGGTTTAGTTGGCTTGGGCTCAAGCCTCTCTGCCTTCGCACTTTCCAGAGGAAGTGTTGATGCAAAGGTTGGTGAGTTTGAGCACCCATTACGCCGCAGAATCCTTCGCACTCTAGAAAAGAGCCCAGGGCTTTGTTACCGTGAGTTACAGTCGAATCTATCAGCAGCAAATGGAACTCTACGCCACCATCTGGATGTACTAACCGGTCGTAAGTCGATTACAATAATCTCAGTCAATGGACGAACTTGCTATTTTGCAGGAGCTCCAACCCAAGTTGAAGTCCTTAGAGGGATGAATGTCGGAGAAAGTGAAGCCGCTAGTAAAATGCCGATTGGTCTTTCCCTTGTTCAGAGAACTATCATCGACGATATCAGAATTAACGGAATCCCTCGTTCTCAGGCATCTCTTGCTAGAAGGATTGGACGTTCTCGAGCTACTGTCCACTCAGCGATCAAAGTATTACGACGTCGCGGAATTATGCGTGAAGACAGAATTGAGATGGCACCACACCTCATCGATGCTGAAGAATGGCAGAGTTCTCGCGCACTTGATTACGAGTGGTCGGATGAAAGACGCTGATTCGACAATCGTCTCTTGAGCGGCGTTAGATGCGCATTGTTCAAGACCTCTCGTCAACCGGTTGTCCTTATGTTCGATTTACGTCTCGATGAAATCCCCTTGCCTGCGAGCAAGAAGGACAGAGACAATCTAATTTCATGGATCATTGATACCCTGTGCTTACATAGACGTCGTGAGGAATCTGCATCCGATGATGGTACTTTTTCTCCAATTCACAGAATACTAGCAGAACATCTGTTTACTGACCCAAGCCGTGGCTATGAAACTCGTGAATTGGCTGAAGAACTGGGCCTTACCCCTGCGGCAATCCACCATCATTTTGCTAGGTTGGTATCAGCAGGCCTAGTTTCAACATCATCGGGTAAAGGCTGGAGGTCTTACTATCTTGTAGGAGGTTCGATTACAAAAGCAGTATCGAGTATGAAAGGTCGAGCACAATTAATTCATGCACAGCGCTTAGAACTTCTAGATGATGTATGGAATAGGGGAAAGAAAGTAGCAATGGCGATTGAATTGCCCCCTGATGGAAAGCCAAGCGCCTTGATCAGAATAAAAGAGTGGGGTCCTTTGGAGGATGGTGAAAATGAACTTTCACGTTTTATGGCAGATATGGGGCTTCTTGGAGAACGCCCTGGAAAGGAAATTAATTCAGAATCTCTATCAGTAAAAATATTCGAAATGTTACTAAATTCGGGCCCACCGATTTCAATAGACGAGGCCGCTAAAGAATTGAAAGGAGCAAAGCCAAGAGTTGGAAGGATATTGGAAAGATTCCGAACGACGGGGCTTGTAGAGCGCGTGGCTAGAACCGACCGTCTGTCTACTGCACTTTGGTCTGCAATGACTTCGCAGCATATGCGAAGGGGCGAAGACTGGATGCTAAAGAAAGGTGGATTTGAGCGCCTTTCTGTTCCCAATTCACTTCTCAAGAACCTAAAGAAAGGTAATTGCACTCCTGAATTAATCGCAAAGGCCCTCAAAGGGATGAAACCAAAAGATCAGATGCTCCTTCTCAACTTACTTGGAGGACGCTTGCCCCTTGGACACAGATTAGTTGGAATGGATTTACCAATGCTAAAGAGAAAATCAATCGACGATTTGGATAGAATACTTCGACGAATTGATAAAGTTGGAACATTTTTAGAAGATTCGATGACTGATTGAAAGTTTTCTTTATCTAAGCAGTATCTCGTTAAATTTCTGCTCAAACCTCAGACTACCCTCAATAATCGTGATGGTATAACTCGATTCTAGTTCTCAATAGAATCATAACAATCTAAGTTCTTACGATTAGTTTTCATCTTCGTCATCACTAGAATTATCCCAATCAATATATTTTCCAAATATTATAGGTATCGCTACGAGCCCAACTCCTAAAATGATGTAGAATATCAAAGAGTTAGAAATTCCTGTAAATGCTTGCTCTATAACTCCGTCATGAAAATATAATTGCTGACCTTCGCAAACCTTAATTTCAAAGGTATTATTATTCTGTATTGTAACAAAGTCTACACTAGAAGATTCTATTACTCCCAGAAGTATATATCCCGGAAAATCTGAACCTGAATAGCAAACGTCCATCACAGTATCATTTTCATATTTATCATCCCCATATTGGTCGCATGCTCGAAAAACATCTTCATCTTTATCAAATGAATACGCCGTAATATTAAGATCATCCCCATAAGAAAAATCATCTGATGATGCATAAATACGCGGATAGTCATCAATTGCTTCTTGGATTATCAAGCTATTTTCATCTCCTTCATCTATCTCTATGTCTACATGCGATATATCTTCGGCAAACTCTTCGGACAAAAACACCAATAAGATACAGTAATCAATAATAGCAATAACAATCAGAAGCAAAAATGCTGTCACAAACGCTTTACCAGTTTTTTCAATACACCATTTTAGTGGAGTGGCAATGTATTTTCTTTTCCAAGATAACTCGTTGTCGCTACCGTTCATGATATATTGTCAGAATTGATGCGAATAATCTTTTCTAATTCGATGCTAAGAATTCACTAGTTGCTGTAGCAAATTCTTCTTTGCTTGTCTTACCATGCATGATATTACGAATTTTTTTGGCACTTGGTAATCCCTTAGTGAATGAAACCGCATGCCCTCGCATGGATTTCAACTCTAGACCTGTGGTTTCTCTAGCCAATTCGATATAACGGTTCCAACACCATCGGCGGGTTGCAAATTGTTTTGCTACATCTGAGAGGTCTTTCCATTCCCCTTCATGGGCTGCGATCCAAGGTAGTTCTTCTTCCTCCATCCAGCCCAACCCTACTTTGATTTCCCCAAACACCGAAGGCCGGCCAATAGCGCCTCTACCGACCATTAAACCAGCAGCGTTTGTTTGGCTTAGACACGCTCTAGCAGAATCTGAATCAACTACATCCCCATTAGCAATAACGGGTAGTTCTACCGATTCTACTACGCTAGTAATGTAATCCCAATCTGCAACACCTGAATACCTCTGTCTAAGTGTTCTACCATGAACGCATAGGCGTTGGATTCCAACTTGTTCAAGTTCTTGACAGATTTCTTTGGCGTTAATTTCGCCTTGCCCTGTCCCTAAACGCATCTTTGCAGTGACTGGAATGTCAACTCTATCGACTACCTCTTCGCACATCGAGACTAGGTTTTGTGGGTCACCCATTAGAGCAGCACCTGCACATATTTTGGTTATTTTAGGTGCTGGGCAACCAAAATTTAGGTCGATAATATCTGCACTATCAGATAGTAATTCTGCGGCTAAAGCCATATCATCTATTACTCCACCAAAAATTTGGGGGATAAATGGATTCTCTGCATCGCATGTTTCCATTTTTTTCCATGAAGTCGCCGCATCTCGAGTCAATGCTGTCGAATTGGTAAATTCTGTGATTGTGAAATCTGCCCCACACTCTTTTGCAAGGAGCCTGTAGGCCAAATCGGTTACTCCCGACATTGGTGCAAGAAATAATGGGCGATGCTCACCATCCCACTCACCAGGTTTGGGTAAGATGAAAGCACTCATACTTCATCACCCCAGGGGGTTCATTTTACTCAGAATGTAGATTCCCAGTCTTCAAGGTCTTGAGCTTCTGCCCATGCCTCATCTGTGGTTTCCCCACGTGATTTCAATACTTCACGTGCTAGAATCCAGTAAAGTAGTGAAAGAGACTTTCGGCCCTTGTTGTTAGCAGGAAGTGCAAGGTCAACATTTCGAAGGTTGTTGTTTGCATCACAGATTCCCACGATTGGTAGGCCTGAATTGACTGCCTCGCGAAGTGCTTGCTGGTCTGCAGCAGGATCTGTTACGAATAACATATCAGGTTCAACGTAAGAACGGAGAGCAGGATTTGTTAGGCTGCCAGGGATAAATCTTCCAACGCTAGCATTAGCACCGATTGCCTCTGCGAACTTGCGTGCTGGGCGCTGTCCGTATTGGCGTGCACTTACTACCATGATGTTTGCAGCATTGTAGCGGCATAGGAATTGAGCGATAGAGCGGATGCGACTATCTGTGATTTCGATATTCAAAAGATACAATCCATCGGAACGAACTTCAGAAATAAATTGTGCCATATCTGCACTCTTTTGTTGAGTTCCAATATTCACAGCATGGGTCTCGTAGGTCTCACGGTCGATGAGAAGTTCAGTCATAGCATTAACTCCAGCATTCGGGCCACCATCCACCCCTAAATAACCGCTTCGTAGTAAGTAAAATCGATTTCAAAGCGCAGTACTACGAAAATCATGTCAAGCGTGTAGGCATAACCTTGATGGCAAATTGAAGACACGGGCCATACTGGGCGGGATAAAACATGGCCAAAGGTTCTACCAAAATATCTGATATCGCAGAGGAAGGCGATGATGGTTTTTGGAGGGATAGTGATGGAAAGGCACTCCATGTATCTGCTAGTGATCTTGAGAGACACGCCTATTGTCCACTGTCTTGGTCGCTAGCCAGAGAAGGTATCTCTGGGCGCGGTAAAGCAATTAATACCGGCCGAGAAAAACATGCTCAGATACACAGTAAAGTGAGAGAATTCAAACAAAAACAAAATGAATTGAAACGTGCATTAGTGATCTGGTCTTGGTGGTTTGCCATAGTGATTATTTTCATATCAGATTCTATTATTTTCAGTAATATTTCTGATGATATATCACCAGTTGATATCTCACAATATCTCACGATACTTGCACTTATTTGGTTGGCAATAGGTTTACTCGCAATTTACCTTCCGTGGAGAAAATGGTTGAATTACCCGATTGAAGATTCGGAAGGAATGAATGAAATAAGTGGCCTAGACGATATCAATTTACCACATGCAATTGAGCCCTACGGATTCATTGGGGGATGGGGGCAAGGTGGTAAAGTAGAAGCCGGGTTCTTGATTGGCGCTACAATATTTGGATTACATGCAATCGGATTAATTTGGGCAGAAAATAAACAACAAGCCGGTTTCATATTAGTGGCTGTTGCAATGGTATGGACTCTACTAGCTTCATGGCAGTTACAACGTGCCCTATTAGCGGATAACGCACTTGAAGTTGCAAGAATTGATGCGGGAATTAAGGAAGATGTAGATGTTGTTTATTCTGATGATGAAACAACTGCTGGAGTTCTTGTGGATAAATCTACGGGATTACGTGGTAGGCCTGACCAGATTGTAATCGTGGAAGGCGAATTCATTCCAGTCGAACAGAAAACTGGTAAAATCCCAGATAGGCCACACAAATCCCACAAGATGCAACTTCTAGCCTACCTACATTTAGTGGAATCAACAACCAATCGTAAACCACCATATGGTGTTCTGCGATATGGAACTGAAAATCTCCATACAATCGAATGGGATGACAGCAATAAACATGTTTTATTTTCAGCAGTTAAAGAAATTCAAAGGTTAATGTCTGAGGGTGGTGCTGAAAGGAATCACGATAGAAAGGGCAAATGTCAGAATTGCTCACGGCAGTATGCCTGTGATTCAAGCCTGGTCTAATCAATTGTAAGAACAACCGATTTCATTGGGGTACTGCCAGCACTCCCTATCGATTTTAACCAATACTTGGAATGAATCTTTGTACAGGTTTGCTATCTCTTCACCATAGCCCCTAGCTTCGACACTAAGTGTCCAAATTCCTTCAGCGAGGGGTTGTTGAAATGTTGCAACCATCTTTCTTTCTGTTTCAGTGATTTCTTCAATCCAAACTTGATCACCATTTGCATCTGTTAAGGTTGCTTTCACATACCTAACTTCTGTTGGTATTCCTGGCAAAATTAATTCTAATGGCATTGCTGCAGTGATATAAGCACTGATTTCTGTAACATCAGAATCAACTGTAAAGGTTTGGACACTCGAATAAGAGGTTGTAGCTTGAACATTGGTGATGTCGGTGACAAATACGTGTTCAACGTTTATTTTTTCGACTACCTCAACCAGAATAGGAGGGTCGCGTAAATCCTCCATGAATTCACGCGCTGGGACCAAGCCGATACAGCCCATGCTTGATGCCATTAAAATGGACAACATGATGACGGCTGACATGGCATGGCGAGGTCTCATCATTCCCCTCCACTATGCTCCAATCTATCAAACACACCCCTCGATGGTTTGAAGGGCATCCAATGTTTCGACTGGTTTGCCTGAATGAAGTCAAGAGGGTCAGCCGAGCTTTTGCAATGACGAACCCTATGAGTACTGACAGGCATCATTACTCAAACTTAGCACCGCATGTTGAACATTCATTTGCGTCTTCAGAGAGGTCTGCTCCACAGGCGCCACATTCAGCAGTCTTGGATTGCTTAGTTCTACGGCGTACTCCTCTTCGGCGTTTTGTCTCGGCAGTTGCTGCTGCGACTGGATTGACTTCATCATCTTCTTCATCTAATGAGAAATCCATCGCGTCTTCAGGTAAGACATTTCCAGCAAGTGAACGATCTTGAATCCCCATTCCAATGTTAACTTCGTCACCAGGCATTACACCCTCTTCGCCGGTAATTTCGAATAGTCTCTCACGGATTTCTGCATCACTAGCACTTAATTCGCCACCATCATCAGCATGAGATTTGATGTCCTTATCGGCTAAGATTGCATCGATGTCATGTCCTTCGAATGTTTCTTCCATACTTTTCAGACTGGTAGTAACAGTTGCAAGTGCCTCTTCATCATCAAGATTGGATTCTTCTTCAGCTGCTATCTTACGATCATATGCAGCCTCAACATCCGCCTCTGCTTTAGCAATATTCGCATCCCAATTACCTTCCAAGTCTTCGGCATCATAACCAAATTCTTTGATTGCTTCATCGAAGCCTTCGTAACCGGTTGCATGAATATCTTCAGGATTGATTTCTTCTTCATCGATAAGCGCGATTGTCTTTTTCTCAACGGTTCTTTGTTCACGCTGTTCAAAGTACTTGGAAACATCCTGAGGAGTTCCACAATATGGACAATTTGACAATAAATCCGGAACCGGTTCGCTACATGTTTCGCAATCGTGGAATTGCTTTCTGGCTTTCTTGAGATTGAAAGAACAAGAAGGGCAGCGGTCTTCATCGCCATCGAGTTCTCCATCACATGCTGGACAGTAATCGAATATATCTCTGTCAACGTCTTCCTCCGTTTCTCTAGTCAGAATTACAGCAGCGATTAAAATCGCAACTAAAATTAAACAAATCAGAGCGATCATTCCTGCAGTTTGTAATGGCATATTACCTGCTTCATCGGCAACATTCGAACTGGATTCTTTCGAATCCCAATTCCATGTTTGTGTTGAACTTACTTTGTTATCACTTGGAATGAGATTGATGTTTGTGAATGGTGCAGTAGCAGTAAATGTGCAGTTAACTGTCAAGAATTCGCCGCTCTCTGTAATGATTAGTTCTATTTCTTCGAATACTTGTCCCATCGCATTTTCACATGAATAATTTACAGCACCTGTTTCTTGTGCGGCAAGATTTATTGAAACTGTATATTCTTCTCCACCATCTAATGGGAATATTGCTGCTTCACCTTCTGAATCAACTAGTGACATTGAAGCCTTTGACCAGACCAATCTTAACTGGGCAGTGACTTCGATGCTTCCGTTTGCTATGGAGTTCAATGGATTAGAGTCGTACGAACTTGACAACGGCACCCACTGGGCAGAAAATTCCGCTTGGTGAGCACCACTCTCTGTAGGAAGTGCTTCGTCCCAAATATGTGTATCCCCAGCCTGAATGGTAATAATTGGTTGACTTATATCACTGACAGTTTGCCCTTCCCAGGTATAGATTAAACGGCCTTTCACTTCTATTTGTCCTGAATTGATTATGGTCACTGTCCAGTCAACATTGCTTCCACTAATCACTGAAGTTCGTGAAGGAGATGCATATGGGTCTACAGACACATCGGGAACTGCAAATTTATCAAAGTAGGCTATTGCTTGGTCATTGTCGGTTGATTCTTGAATAAAACTCGCAGTTTGGTAAGGATCGATTACTGCAGACACTTGGTGGTTACCCGGTGCTAGTACCGAAACATAATCGTAAGTTATAGTAAATGTCCAAGCCTGCTGGGTTAGTGATCCTCCGCTAATATTTACAGTGAATGTGGGTAATGGTAAATCTTGTCCGGACTCATCCTTGATGACGAGTTTCATTGGCACTTCTGTTACTCCGCTGCCACCACTTCTTTCCAATGAACCTGTTACAATCCACGGGCCTTGTAAAGCCCCAGAATCGGCTTCAATCAAAATATCTCCAACATGATAAATATCCATTCTTGCGGTAACTGAGAGCGAGGAAGTGAATACATTATTTTCATCTGCTTCAACCACAGCGTCGTCTAAATCTAATGTAACAGAAACATCGTGACTGCCTGAAGAGGGAGCGACCATATAGTGGTTAACCCAAATGCTTTCACCGGCTGGAATTGCATCGACATTGACAATTTCACTCTGTGTATCTAGGTCTAATTGTAACCGGCTTGCTGAGGCGTTTTCTGAGCCTGTATTACTCACCTCAGTAGATACTAAAACCGAATCTCCTGAATTAAGAGATTCTGGACTGGTTGTAATAGTTGTAACTTCTAAGTCTGCAAGTCCACCAACTACGATTTCAGAGTAAAACATTTCTTCGCCGCTACCTGCATATTCATAGGTGATCCATACCTTATGCTCGCCAACTGTAAGTCCAGATTTTACCTTTTCAACATCAACTGTTTCTTCGGCTGGAATATCAACCGTGTCGGCAACTATGAGTTTATTTGATTCAACTCCATCCCAATAAAACTTGTACAGTACATCGTTTGCAGCAAAATTATTGGAGTTATACAATGTAAGGCGGATTGTGATCGAGCCACCTTCAACTGGCTCTGAAGGTGAAATTGAAACGGTAGATGCTGATGCTTGTACCCCGCCGCTATCTTCCGCCATAGTAGACAATGGCATTACTGCAAGAACCATCATTGTCAGGATGAGAGTGGTCAAAAATGGCCTTGCCATGTACACAAGAGGAAAGGGGTAGCACTTGAAACAACCGACTGTGAGAACAGCTACCGCTGTGTATTAACAATAGCCAACACACCCCGAAGGGGGGTGTTGCAATGCGAGCATTCAAGGGCGAGGGGTGGTGTCACAGGTTTGATGAGGCGATTCATCTCTGCAATTCTGGTCGTAGTCATCATGACTATTGGACAGAGTGGCGAGGTGCTACTTCTGGATTCAAAATTGGTGAAATCCGCCGATAGTGAACTTACTCTTACCTTCGCAAATGGGCCTGCGCAAGACCAAAATGTCAAGGGATTGTTCACTTTGAGTTTCGCTTCAGGCGGTAGTGGGACAATATCTAGCCTTGAAGTTGATATCTCATCAGATGGCAGTAATTGGTCATCAGTGGCAAACTTAACCACAACTCCTTGGTTGACCCATGTAGATACAACAGCGTATGCAAACGGAAGTTGGACTTTCAGGGCTCGTGCATGGGATTCTAATGTATCAAACCACACACTATGGTTCACTAGCGGTAATTTCAATATTGTAAACCAAGTTCCTGTAATCACATCATTCGAACTTTCCAATTCGGGTGTCGGCAGTGGAACCTCAGCTATTGATAGAGCATGGTATTACTTACCTGCCAATGGAACTCTTGGATTTACTTGGACTGCTAATGATGATGATTTGACTCATGCTATTTTGGTAAATGTACCTGGCCCAGGTTCGCCTAGTGATGATGGCCCTGGCACTATCGCCTATGGATGGGACTGGAGTACTGGAGCAATCGCAGAAGGAACATACAATCCTCGCCTAACTGTATGGGATGGTTCGGGACTATCTTCTAGCCAAACGATGTTTATTGGAATTGATAGAACCGCCCCTACAATGTCAACGCCAACTATCGGCGCTGGAGGCGATTGGAGCGATAGTACTGCTGTGACAATTTCAGGATTGGATACTGCCGCAGATGATGGCTCAGGGTCTGGAATTGATTACGTGCAAATTTTGCAAGATGGAGTTTGGAGTGATGTCACAACATCCAGTACAACTCTTAATTTCGAAGAAGGCGAGCATGTAATTTCAATGCGTGCTATTGACGTTGTTGGAAATGTTGGTAACACGCTCGATGTGGATATCAAAGTAGATGTTACAGAGCCCGAGGGACTTGGTTGGGCTGTTGATGAGTTAACGACAAGCCTTGTTGGTTCAGTAAATATTTCATTTGCTGCCCAAGATCTTGGCGCAGGTCTAGATTTAGATAATTCGAAGATCCAATATGGATTTGACTTGAATGGTGTTGGAGCAACTCCTGACCAATCGGGCCGATGGATTGACCTTGGAGTCACTGGACTAGATGGCACCGTTGGCCTATCCTCTTGGGCAACTAAATCGAGACAATACTTGATGCTACGAGCCATTGTTACAGATGATGCTGGTAATCAATTAACTTCTATTCCTAGTGCATTCCAGATTCTACCGGGATTAGATTTGTCGTGGAATGCCACTGAAACTAATGTTGATAGATTGATTGTTAGACCTGGTGAAATGAATGGTGACATTGTAATCACCAGTAGATTAGAAGCAAATCAAGCATATGGTGGCGCTGTTACAGTTTACCTACAAGCAGCCCCTGCAGACCGTAGCGCAGATATTGACTGGATTACAATGCAAACAATTGTTATTGAAAATGGAAACCTATCAGATGAATGCCATTGTGAGGAAATGGTTTGGGATTACGTAGTTCCAAATACTGGGCAATGGGATTTACGATTGGTTATCGACCCGTCAAATATTGTTGATGAAAGGGATGAGTCAAACAATAATCACCATCTTATGGTGACTGGAGCAAGTGTTAGTGGAGTGGGCGTCGTATCTTCATTTACACCAGGAATAATTTCCATATTGGCTGTTGGATTTGTTATCGCTTGGTATCAGAGAAGGAGAGTCACTCCTCCTCCCAGTTGATTTCTTCATCCTCTGCTAATTCCATCATCTCGAATACTGCATCTGCGTTTTCGGGGTCTACTTGAGCAGCCTTCAAACGACGGTTACGCCTTTGAGTAACTTCAGCCAGCCCAGGAACTAAATCGGCAAATTCTTCAGATTCCGGAGTCGATTCCTTAGTCTCAATATAATCAATTGAACGTGATTCGAGTCGTGATTTTCTACGCTCTTTTTCTAAATATTTGATTACAGTACCATGCTCACTACCGCTGGCTAACATCTCTATCGCTTGGCGTGCACTAATCAGACCCGAGCCTTCGCCAACAAGAACAACTGTGGATTTGTAAATTGAAATTTCGGTACTGGTATGCTGCTCGATCATCTTGCGAATTTTACCTTCAGATCCAATAATTCTAGCACGGATTCTACGCTGCTGGTTTGACCTCTTACCGACATGGTCTCGCAAATCTACCATTTCGAAAAACCACTCGTCTTGGAGTAATTGAATCGCCCTACTAGGCGCCATTCCTCGTCCAACTGCCTTGATTACATCTGGCAATTTTAGGGCTTTCACAGGGTCATATCCCCCTGCTTCTGGCCATGTAACTTCAATATCTCCAGTACCAGAATCGATTTGGATTTGCTTACAACCTGCTGCTTTCTCAAGCTCCCGCCTTGTGGTACCATTAGCACCTATCAAGACCGCAATACGGTCCTTCGGAACTCGCGGCAGGGGTTGGCGCATGGCCAAAGCGGGAAGCCAGCCCTTCTTCAATCCATATGTAACGCCAGATTACTCTTCTTCTTGCATATTAATCTGTGACAAGTCCATGTTGAGTACATCATACATCGCTTCTGCTAAGTCAATATCAAGACCGCCTTTGTTAGCCCATTCCACTAAACGGGTAACATCCCGAACAAGAAATTCTTGGCTCTTAGGGTGGGATTGCACAACTGCTTGACCGACATCGATAACAACAGGTCTATCGATATGCCACAAAATATTGTATGGTGAAAAATCGCCATGGACCATTTTGGCTTTCTGCCAAGTAACCGCAAGAAATTCCAATAACTCATCATACACTGCTTCTGTATCCTCAATGTGAACGTCGCGCAGACGAGGTGATGGGGCATTAGAGGTCCCCAGATATTCCATCACCAAGACATTCTTGTGAACAGCGATTGGTTTTGGAACACCCAATCCCCATTTTTCAAGTCGGGACAGGTTGCGGAACTCTTTGCGTACCCAGATGTCAACTAAATCACGATGACGACGCTTTAATCCACCGAATCGTGGGTCACCTTCAATGTACTGTATTAGATTTTTAAAAACTGCATTTGAGGTATGAAATATCTTAACTGCTACCGGACCATTCTCTCCAGTTCCATGGAATACATGTGCTTCCTTCCCCCTGGCAATTGGAAAATCAAGAGTATCAAGGGTTCCTAGTTTCATTAATTTGTACAGGCTCATAAGAGTCAGGCGGTCAAAAACTGCGTCGAAAACACGTCGGTCTACCCAGTCGAATGGACCGTCTCCCATTACACCCGAAAGCCCATCTTCAATTTCCTTGAACATCTTGTTGTATCTTTTCTCAGCCATCCAGCCTGTACCTTTGGAGGATTCTAGGCTTTTGATAAATTCAGATGATTCCGAATTTGAATGCGCTTGGTCAGCATTGATTTTGCGTCGCTTGTGATTATTACGATGCTGCTTTGAGTTGGGTGACATCTCGTTTTCCCATTCGTTATGGCGTGACATGCATTGGCCTCCTCACAAACTATTGAGGCTGGTCAGACCATGATTCTTCGGTATAATCAGCCGAAAAGATCGTTGATCTCTTCGTCATCATCACCATCATCAATTTCCTCAACCGATTCTTCTGCTGGCTCTTCTACTACTGCTACATCACTAGATGCGAATAGTCCGTCCTCATCATCGAAATCATCGGCTTGAGAACTCATTCCAAAGACATCGACTGCTGAAGGAAGTACCCCTCTACGAGAGAGATATAATGCTTGAGTTTTGGTATAACGGTGCTTTACATCCGCTTTAGAATCTTGGAAATCCCATGGCCAAACGATAATCAAATCACCATCGCGAACCCATTGACGGCGACGCATTTTGCCAGGGATTCTTGCCATTCGTGTCTCTCCATCAGCACAGAGTACTGTAACTCGACGACCGCCGAGTATCTGTTCTGCAATTGCAAACATTTCGTTGACCTTGGTATTAGGCATCTTGACTCGAATCTTAGAGGATTCTCCCTCGGTAGGGCCCATTAGACGAGCTAATTCCTCCTCGTCTACTTTCTCTTCGCGTCTGCGGCCCATAAGATGCCCCAAAAGCCCTTCCTACTTGAAGGCTGATATGGTATCAACCAAGATTTAGGCTCTCTGCTGCACGATAGCACATGTCGATTATAGTATCTCCCGATAATCCAATGATGATTGTTGCAACCAGACAAATCCAAATTGCCATTCTAATTGATGCTCCATATGGAAGTGGTTTACGACGACCTTCTTCTGGCACATCCAAGAACATGACAACACCAATTCGCAAATAATAGAATACTGAAATTGCGCTGTTGATGAACATAGCTAGTGCCAGCCACCAAATCCAATGTAAATCAGAAAATGATACTGAACCCGAAAGGTCACCGATACTGGCTGACACTATTCCCGAGACAACTAGGAACTTTGACATGAATCCCGCTAGAGGCGGAACGCCTGCTAGAGAAAGCATAAACACGAACATTGCAGTTCCAATTAGTGGATCTCTTCTTGCCAAGCCTGATAGTGCAGATAATCTACTTGCTCCACCTTCCATTTCCAATAGACCCAATACAAGGAATGCGCCAAGTTTGAAGGCAACTAATACGAATAAGTGGAATAGAACTGCTGCTACGATTGCGTGGGCATATTCTACTGGTGCCTCGATTTCACCCCATTTCCATGCTCCGACTGCAGTTAGGGCAGCCATCATGTAACCCGCATGGGCGACTGAAGAATAAGCAAGCATTCTCTTCGGATTAGTTGAACCCAAAGCAGCAAGGTTACCCCATGTCATTGTGACAACGGAGAGAGTTGCTAGTGTGTACAACCAAATTGCACTTCCATCAGAGTCTGCATCAGGCAGAGCAACTACCAAAAGAACTCTGACCAATCCAATCATACCCATTGCCTTGGAGGCGGTTGCAAGAATTCCGGCAACTGGAGAATTTGCTCCTGCGTATGCATCTGGTGCTGCAAAGTGGAAAGGTGCTGCGCTGACCTTGAAACCAAATCCAACCAGTACTAAACCGAGTCCAATTGTTGCAAGGATGCTCCCATCCCAGTCTGATGCCAGTACGTCTAGTTGTAAACTTCCATACTCCAAGTACAGTAGAGAAAGACCATACAATCCGATTCCACTAGCAACTGAACCTACAATGAAATACTTCACACCGGCTTCTGCTCCAGCCTTGGATTCCTTGTGGAATGCAACCAGAACATATGTCGCTAGGCTTGCAAGTTCCAAGCCAACAAATAGGACGAACAGGTCTTGAGCCAAAGCAACCATACACATTCCTACGGCAGTTGTAAGCATCAAGATGTAGAGGTCTGCCTGCCGGCGGTTGTCATATAATTCATCAAGGGTTTTCTTGCCTTCGAAAGTATTTGCAGGAATACGGTCAAGGCTAGCCATTACAGCCAGCAAAATTGCTGCTAGGAAAATTATCTCAAAGAACCTCGAAAATGCATCTATCTGTAACAAGACTGTCTCGCCACTAGTTACAGTAGTTGTATCCATCTTTCCATCGATTGTTTCGATTACCATCATGCCTAGTGCCGTGAATAAAGTGGCAGCAGCAAGCATTCCGGGGATGGCAGGAGAACCTGTGAACTTGAAACGACGGCCACCTAAGAACCAAGGAATTTGTACTTTAGTCAATGGAATTCGGAATTTTGAGTTGCCAAGATTTGGTACAACGAATATCAAAACTAATCCAATCACCAATATTGCTTCTGGGGCAACAGCCTTCCAAAACTCAGTTGAGAATACTTCAGTGCTCATTCAGATACCCCCTCTAATGAATACACCTTCGAAGAGTGCAACAGTCCAATCATCCATCATTCCCAATGCGATGAATGGGAATATTCCAAAGAGTACAGTAAAGGCTGCTAGAATTATCATACCGATATTCTCTGGAAGAGTAATATCCGGTGGTGTTTCTCCTTTCAGAGACTCTGGAGGTTGGCCTTCATCGCCACCCTCAAAGATTGTACGTTGCATTGACCACAAGTAGTATGCTGCGGTTATTGCTAACACAAATCCTGGCAATAAGATCCACCAGCCATATGCTGGCCAGTATGCAAGTAATACCATCAATTCTGCAACGAACCCTGCAAGCAAAGGTAGACCTAAACTTGCCATCCATGCAAACATCATGTAGACTGCCAAGAATGGAGACCAACGTGCCATGCCTCGCATATCACCAATTTCCATCGAATGATAATGATGCTTGAATGCACCACATACTGCGAATAGCATTGGTGAAATGATTCCGTGTGCGAACATCATGAACAGTGCGGCTGCATATCCGATTGGCTGCATACTTGCAATTCCTAGAAGAATTACACCCATGTGAGACACTGAAGAATAAGCTACCATGCGCTTGAGATTAGTTTGTCCTAAACAAACTACTGCTCCCCAAACGAGGGATATCAAACCTATTGCCATAATGATGTCCTGATAGAATACAAGAGCATCGGGGAATATTGCAATTGGTATTCTGAGCATTCCATATGCTCCCATCTTTAGCATTACACCTGCCAGTAGCATCGAGCCCCCAGTAGGAGCCTGTACGTGTGCATCGGGAAGCCAAGTGTGGAAAGGAACCGCTGGTAACTTGACCAAGAATCCTAACATCAGCATTGCAAACAAAATGTTCTGCATATCTTTGCCAAGGAATACACTATCTCCCGCATTCTTTGACCTTGCATTGGTAAATAGTGCAGTCATGTCAAATGTACGTCCTGTTACTGTCCCGTAACCCGAACCACTAGATTCGGGCTGTAGGAAGTAGAGAGTTATCAATCCCAAGAGCATGATAACTGATGCACAGAATGTATAGATGAAGAATTTCTGAGCAGCATATCTGCGGTCTTTACCGCCCCATTTTAGAATTAGGAAGAACATTGGAATCAATGTCAATTCCCAGAAGACATAGAATAGGAACAAATCGAGTGCTACGAATACACCAATTAATGCTCCACCCATCATCAGTAGAAGAGGGAAATATGTCGCTCCGTGCTTTTCGTTCCAGGTCATGACAATTGTAACTGGTACTAAGAAAGTAGTTAGCCAAACCATTGGGAAGGACAAACCATCCATCCCAACATGCCAAGATGCCCCAATAGACTCTATCCAAAGGTATTCTTCTTCTAGTGCGTACTCATTGTACATTAGATCCCAATCGACAAGAATTAACCAATCGAAGAAAAGTGCGGTAGATATCGCAAGTGGAATCAACGATGCACATAATGTAAACAAACGAATTGGTGATGCAATGATCTCCTTTCTCGAACGCTTTTCTTGACTTGCGAATGCAAGCAAAATACAGCTAACCACTATTGGGAATCCAACAAGTGGAATGCTTATCCAATCAGTTTCACCTGAACTATTCATTGACGGGAAGAAGGCCATAAGACCTGCAACCAAGATTAAAAGACCGCCAACTAGCATGAACTCCTTGTTCTTAATATCTAGACTTTGAGTGCCACTCAATCAAGCCACCCCCCATAATAGAATGAAAATTGCTAATGTTCCTAATGCTGCCATCATTATGTAATCACGAGCACTGCCTGTGGTAAGTGAACGTATCTTTCGTGATGCATTTTGGCTGGTAGATTCAATTGTCTTGATTGCTCCATCGATTACCTTGGAATCAAACATTGCTGATAAATTAGCAAATCCAACGACTATCTTCATCACTGCCGCGTCATAGATTGCATCGAAATGTAATCGCTTGTGCAATGAATCTGAAAGACTTGAATTTGCCCACTTGCTGTTATCAAAATTGGAATTTTTATTTACTTTTGCAGAGAGGTTTATCGCCCACTGCATCCAAGGTTTTGCTTTCTTGTCACCATCTAAACTACCGCCATAAAGGGCCATAGCAAACGAAGGCCCTAATACTAGTGAAAGGCCAATTGCAACATATGTTAGTATCATTAAGAATGGGTCGTGATTCAAGAAAACATGTTCTATTTCTGTACCAAATCCATCAAAGAAGTTAGAATAATGCCCAGTTTCAAAGTTGCCTAACCAGTTACCTGCATGCATTCCCGCTAGTACTACCGCTCCAAGAGTCATTACAGTTAGAGTAACAAGAGGGATTGGAATCCAAGCGGTTTGCTCGTGAACCTTCTCTGCGACTTCCGTCTTTGGCTTTCCTGCAAAAGTCATGAACCACATGCGTGACATGTAAAATCCAGTCATTCCTGCGCCGATTAGTATTAGCAATGCAGGTAGAAGGAATATTGGTTCTTTGAGAGCGACTTGCCATGCGCTAGAGATGATTCCTTCCTTAGACCAGAATCCGCCTATGAATGGTATTCCAATTATCGACATGCTTCCAACAAACATTGCGGTTGCTGTGATTGGCATTCTACTTGCCAGCCCACCCATGTTCTCCATAGATTGAGCATCGAAGTGGTCATCATGGTGATCATCGTCGTGATGTGCAACTTCATGATGTGCATGATGCATCTCATGAATCACAGAACCGGATGCCATGAACAGCATTCCTTTGGCCATTGCGTGATTGAATAGGTGGAATAGAGATGCGCCCATTGCGAATGCTGCTAAATCATCGTGTCCATTGTTTGCAAACCAAAGAGCAGAACCTAATCCTGTGAAGATGTAGGCTAACTGACTCATTGTAGAATAAGCTAGAACTTTCTTCAAATCCATTTGTACGAATGCAATCAATGCTGCCATAACAGCCGTAATTCCACCAATACATGCAATGATGATTGCAAGTGTTGAGAGTGCGCCTAATTCTGCACCACTGAAGAATGGGAACATTCTAGCAACTAGATATAATCCTGCGTTAACCATTGTCGCTGCGTGAATAAGTGCAGAAACTGGAGTTGGACCTTCCATAGCATCAGGTAGCCAAACGTGAAGTGGGAATTGTGCAGACTTTCCAACGGCTCCTATGAACATCATTCCAAGGGCGATTTGCAAATCACCTGAGTTAACTGCAGCGATATTTACTGGGTCGAATACATACGCGTAATCGAGATGTCCATCAAACAAATTCCAAAGCATTACTAGACCAATAATCAGGAAAACGTCTCCTACTCTTGTAGTCAAGAAGGCTTTCTTAGCGGCATAAGATGCACTTGGCCTCTCCCAATAAAATCCAATCAAAAGATATGAACAAAGTCCCATTAACTCCCAGAATATGAATAACCAAAGGAATGAGTCTGCTAGAACCATACCTAACATACCGCTACAAAACAATACAAATTCTGCATAGAAACGATGGTTGCGATTATCGTTAATTGGGTCGGTATTCATGTAACCAATCGAGAAGACATTGATTAGGAAACACAGGAATGCTGCTACGAATAACAGCATTACAGTTAGATGATCAATATGGATTCCAAATCCAAATACCTTCGTAGTAATTGCAACATCTGCGCCCGGGTTCCACCACGATGATTCAAACCAAGTGAATACATTGGTTGACCCAATATGATGAAGATGTTCTTTGATTAATAGCAATGTAAGAACGAGACTCGCTCCCATTACAGTTAGAGCAATGATTCCTCCTTCCTTGGCATTCTTTACCCAGCCAGGCGTTCCATTGAATATCTTCCCAAGGAACAGAATTACTGGGAATGCTAGCATTGGTAGCAAAGGGATTAGTACAGCATAATCGATGATTCCGGTTTCACTCATGATATCACCTCAGTTCTTTAGTAGATTTACCTCATCTAGAGAAATCGTTTCATGCTGACCATACATTGAGAGGAAGATTGCTAATCCAATTGCAACTTCTCCTGCTGCGATTGCTATTGCAAAGATGGCATATACCCATCCGGTTACATCTCCCCAATGATTAGCTGCTGCTACAAATTGTAAATTTACTGCGTTGAGCATTAATTCAATGCACATCAGAACTACGATTGCATTCTTACGGCTGAATGCCCCCCATAGTCCAATTATGAATAGGATGGCTGCTAAGCCTGAAACCCATGCTGGATCAATCATTCTTTTTCGCCTCCATTAAGTTCCCATTCGAGATTCACAAGACGTTCATCACGAACAAGATATGCTGCTCCAACCATTGCCATGGCCATCAAAAACCCGAGTGCTAGCAATGGTAATGCCCATTCGCCAAATAATGCAGAAGCGAGGTCGCTAGTTGTGATTTCTTCGTCGGAGGAATCCTCCCAAACAATATCTGCTGACACCGCTGAAACTAGAACTGCGCCTAAGAATACTAGGCCGACTCTTGCAAGAATTGAAAGTAATCTCATTCAAAATCCTCCTCTAAGATTTGCCTTCTAGTCAGCATAATACCGAATAAAACTACCAGCATTACACTGGCGAGATAAACTAGGATTTGGATAATTGCAAGGAATTCAGCACCCATTAGAATGAAGATTCCTGCAACTCCCATGAAACAGAAGATCAAACACATCATCGAGTGTGCAACTCTCTGCATGTAAATTAATCCAAGAGCACCCCCGATTACAACAGTGCTCATCAAAAAGAACATACCGCTTTCAAAATAAACTCCAATGTCCATTTTCAAGCCTCCCCTGCAACTGACTTTGCTGCTTTCTTTGCTCGCTTGTCGCGTTCCTTCCTTGCTCTCTTAGCAAGTTCAGCATCAACTGCCTCTTGGTGGTCACCAACAAGAACTCGTGTTCTGCTGGCATCCATCCACAACTCTTGTCGAGTAAATCCGGACATACCATCATACTCGTTAGTCATGAAGAATGATGTGAAGTTACATGCTTCCATACACAAACCACAGAACATACAACGGCCAAGGTCAATTCTTCCTGAAACGATTTGGTCATCTGCAGGGTAGAGTGTATCTAGTGACACAATGTCTTCTTCGCCACTATCATTCCAGCGCATCCTTGCACTGTCGCCAGTCAAATCAAGCACTTCTCCAAATCTCCATTCGTTAGGGACATCGGTGTGCGCTGTTGCTAGAATAAACGAATCTATTGATTCTGCCACTTCAGGGACCTCAACGGCGGCAAATTTGCCGACTTCGAGTTCGGACCCATATCCTTCCCATTCGCCATCTGCACTATCCAATACATCGACTCGCAATTCAGTAGTCATGTGGAGACAAGAGTTTGGACAAATGTTCACACACATTTTACATGCGGTACAGGTTTCCCAAATTACCCCAATTCTACCATTATAATTACCTGGAACGAATAACCATGGTTCAATTTCTTCAATTCTCTCATAGGGGTAATTTACAGTCTGGGGTTTCCAAACAGTAGGAGTTAGATCTGTACCTGAACGGTCTGGGGCGTAATGATTTGCAGTAATGTCATTCAAGTGCTTAGTTTTCTTAGAGTTTACAATATCACCTGGGTGCGTAAATTCTGGATGAGTTGTATTGTGGTAACCACTTGAGAACCTACGACCAATAAAATCGAATGTTCGAAGGAAAGTCAATCCTGTTATCTTAAACGGGTACCAAAAGAGGTTTCTAAAGTTCGGTTTACCATGTGGATGTGATGCCATATTCTCACCTCACTCCTTTCCTGCGGTGTGCGTTCCCGCAGGAGTCATTGTTCGAATGTGATACATACGTTCTTCATTCTCTTCAATATTCTCATCTTTCATCAGAACCCAAAAGAGACCAGCCCAGAACAATGTTGTTACTATTGGCAATCCCCATGGTATAGTGAATCCTTGAATTGTGAGGTCCCAAGCCCAGCCACCTGCGATTGTATCAGATATTGCACCTGCGTCAAAGAAGTACAAACGGTATACAATTGCAATAGCAACTTGTAGTACTGCAAGAGGAAGAAGCATTCTCCAACCAAATTCGAGAATTTGGTCAGTTCTAATCCTAGGCAATGCTGTACGCGCCCAAACAAACACTACTGTGAAAATAAACCAAGCCTTCAACAATGTCCAAATTACGCCAGGTATTGCTAACCATGCAGCTCCAAGGTATGGAATTGAACCGATTGTTCCAGCGAATGGTGCATGCCATCCGCCCATAAAGAAGTGAGCGAAAAGAATGCTTGCTGCGTATACACGCATGTATTCAGCAGCAAATAGTAATCCGAATCTCATTCCTCCATATTCAGTCCACCAACCCTCAACGAGTTCGGCTTCTGCTTCTGGCATATCGAATGGAATTCTTTCAACTTCAGCGATCATACTTACCAAGAACAAAACAGCACCAAGAGGCATCAAGAAGAATAACCAAGTTCCAGATGAGTGCTGGAAGTGTATGATTTCGAGGAAATTGAATGAACCCGCCATTATGCATACTCCTAGAATAGATAGTAGCAATGGAATTTCATATGCTGTTAGTTGTGCAGCGCTTCTGATGCCTCCAAGTAGTGTATACTTGTTGTTAGATGACCAGCCTGCAAAGAAGACTCCGAGCGGTGCTATTCCGAAAATTGCAAACGCAAAGAGAACCGACAACTCGGGGTTTGCACCATAGATTCCACTCGAAAGAGGAACCATTCCTAGGATCATAATGGTAGAAGAGATAACAAGGAATGGTGCTAATTCAAAAATTACTTTGTCAGCACGATTAGGCACCATATGTTCCTTGATTAAAAATTTCATTCCGTCTGCAAGGTTTTGGAAGAAACCAGGGAAAATTGTAACTCCGTACCACGAACGGTTTCCTACACGGTTGACCATTTCATGAGTGTGTCCTGAATTTCCGGCGACTTTATTCAGCCAACCATTGATTGCTCCAATTGGTTTGCCAAGACCGAATGGAACCATGTTCCACCATTCTCCCGCAGTAACTCCGTTCTCTCCGACCCACAAAGAGCGGAGAGCGGTTGTTGCACCGCGACGGTCGTTTACTCGCGCATAGAATTTTCTCTCGATCCAGAGAATCATGAACATTGATCCCATAATTCCACCAAAGGTAATCAGACAAGTTACAAGCGTGAATACGAAGAATGCAATATCGTTTGCAGAAGCTTCGAGGAATGTATCTTCCAATAAGAAATTTGCAGCCTCGCGGGTGCGGTAATAGATAAAGTCGTGAAGTCCAAGCCAATCATTCATGATAATCACCTCAACGGTCAGTCTCCCCAATACATGGGTCGAAACTACCCATGATTGCAGGTATGTCTGCTATCTTGTAACCAATCATTGTCTTGGCCACATATGGAATTGTAATGAACATAGGAGAGCGTATTGATAATCGATATGGGTTCTTACCTCTTCCATCTCCCCCTCCTTGAATGTAGAAATTAGATACCCCGCGTGTGCACTCATAGGTACTGAATCCAGTAGCTCCTTCTGGGGCACGGGTTGGCGCCTTTGTCAAAATCATTTCATCACCGGGTTGGTAATGTGTATTTGCACCGCCTGGGATTTTCTCAATCGCATCCAATAGCATACGGCATGATTGGCGCATCTCTTCCATACGAACTCGGTAACGGTCGTAACAATCTGCACCTTTTACACTGGTTGGTTTCTCAACTGCTGGCTCCCAATCTACCTGGTCGTATACCGAGTAGGGGTTAGTCCATCGTGCATCTGTATTTACTCCAGCGGCACGAATATTTGGTCCTGTGACTCCAGCATTAAGCTGGTCTTCTGCTGTTGCATATCCAACACCTTGAAGTCGAACTAGCCAAATTGTTGATTCGTCGAGAAGCATTTCGTATTCATTAATTCGGTTTTCGAATAATTTGACTTTGGCTTTCATACGGTCTGCCCAACCGATTGGAATATCTCTCTTTACTCCGCCAACACGCGGGTAATTATAGTGCATTCTGGAACCTCCGAGTTCTTGCAATAAGTCGAGGAACATTTCACGGTCACGAAGACACCAAGTCATCAAAGTTAGATTTCCGATGTCGGGCCCAAAAGCACCTAGCCACATCAAGTGGCTAGCAAGGCGCTGAACTTCAGCGGCCATGAGGCGGATATATTCTGCTCTTTCAGGAACTTCTGCTTCGAGAAGATCTTCTGCTGCCATTATGTACGAATGTGCCCATGTCATTGCACTAACATAGCAAAGGCGGTCACAGTATGGAGTGATTTGTGTGAAGTCTCTTGCTTCACATATTTTTTCGACTCCGCGGTGTATGTAACCTAACTCCGCTTCGGTATCTGTAACGGTTTCCCCGTCTACTTTTACACGTAGAGTCCACAAACCATGAGTCATTGGGTGCTGAGGCCCCATTGTAATCCACATTTCTGCCATGATAACACCTCACTTTACACGGCCCTCATCAACCGGTTTTCTACCAAACCCTTGCGGGTCATCATACATTTCATTGTAATCGTGATAGCGAATTTTGTGTTGTCTTTGTAGTGGATGAAATCCGACTGGAGAATCGTGAGGATTTAGAACACGGTGCATATTTACATGTCCTTCGAAATCAATTCCGACTAAATCCCAGGTTTCTTTTTCATTCCAATCTGCACCTTCCCAAAGGTCTTGGATTGAAGGAACCGATGGAGAATCTCCTGCGGGCAGAGGGATGAATATCTCGAATTCCATTGGAATGTCGTCGCCCTTGAGTTTTTCACCTTCATGAACAATCATAGTGTGCGCCTTAACGTTTGTAATCGGCCAACGATGCATGTGGTATGCGACCTCCCAGCCCCTGCCATCATCACCTGAAGGATAGTGTGTGCCAGTCACCATTGCACAGTGATTCACTCCTAATTCGTGTTTCAAATGCTTGGCTACTCCAATCCATTGGTCTGGAGAACATGTAATTCTGACAAAATCGTATTTCATTCCGCCCTTGTGAGCCACTACATCAGTACTAACTCCTGCATCACTAAACCGAGCGTTTAGATTATCTGCGGCGGCTTTAGCAGCCTCTGCATTCTGTTCCTTGGTGACAGTTGTGCCCATTTCAGTCATCTCCTACAATAATTGGCTTTTCGCCATCACGGCCGGTAGATGGAGCGCCACCGATTCGGATAATCTTTTCACGAAGTTTTCCAAATCCATCGATTAGTGCTTCTGGGCGCGGTGGGCATCCGGGAATGTAAACGTCCACTGGAATTACAGTGTCGACCCCTTCTAGAATGTTGTATGATTGATAGTATGGTCCGCCAGAGATTGCACATTCGCCCATTGCAATGCAATACTTTGGCTCAGGCATCTGCTCCCATAGTCTAACGATAGGGTCTGCGAATTTCTTTGAAATCGGCCCATTAACTAGTAGAACATCGGACTGCCTTGGGCTTGAACGGAAGAGTACACCGAAGCGATCTCCATCGAAACGAGGTGTCGCAGATGCTGCCATTTCAATCGCACAGCATTTGATTCCAAGGTGCAGGGTAAACAAAGATTTTCGGCCAGCCCAATTGAAGAATCGACCCGCTAGTACGCTGAGGAGTTGTTTGATTTTGGTAGCCTTAAGAGCTTCATCAGTCACATCTCCAACGACTTCTACAAGTGCGCGGCTGTTGAATGTAGTATAATTATCTCCGGTTTCACTCATCATATTCACCTCAGATGTAAATGCGACCTCGCTTGCGGAATACATGCCACACGCCCAATACCATGGTTGCAAAGAATACAGTAAGTATCACCATTTCTGAGCCAACCAAATCGATTGGCGAGGCGGTCCCTGGTGTGCCCTTAGTGGCGTCCATTGCCAGTAGACCCCCTAATGCCATAAACATGAAAGCTACATCAAATACTAGGAAGATAATTGCATACCAATAATATTGGAAATGGAATTGTATCATGGCATCTCCAACTGGTTCAGAACCACATTCGTAAGTTGAAAGACGGCGTGGGTAGAGGCTGTGGTCACGCTCATACCCTTCCATAAGCCATGATTTTGTCATGTGTGGGCGCGATGGGTCAACCTTCGGCATTAGGAAGTATTGAGTGACGAAAGCGCCTAGTGGCATACCAATGCCAATTAGGGTCATCAAGACCATTGAAAGATAGGTGCCCGTCACAGTTTCTGCCACAACCAATTATGTCACCAACCGAGAGCGCTAACACTCTCTTGTCACGCCCACTCGACTGCCGTCCATAAGCGTTGTCTCACGCATACGCGAGATAATGCCTTGCTGAGCCCATGACCCCGTAGGGGTCAGTTGCGACGACGTAATGCGAGGAATGCTAACCCTAGAAGCACAACCGCGCCGATACCCATCAATACATTTGGAGTGATTAATGCATTCAATGCAAATTCTGCCGGCTCCCCATTAACTGTCAATTCAAGGTTTTCTCGTCCAACGAGTCCTATTTCTGTAGGTTCCGCTGATAGTGTGAATGTGAATGAATCTTTGACTTCAGCAGTTTCGCCGCCAGGAGGAGTCACTTTAGCATAAATTATGAGATTCTCCCCCTCACCTAATGTGCACAGAAGGTGATCTCCATTGTTTATACAATCAGCACCATTTTGTGCCGTCAAGGAAACCTTCCAGCCTCGCAATCCGCCACTTGAGAAAATTTTGAATTCCGATTCCACATTGCCGGAATTACTCAACACTACCTCGAATGTCTCTTTGTTACCTAGCTTTCCTAAGGTGACGTCTCTCTCAACAGCGCCCTCTAATTCGATATTTACATCTAGGACTGTTTCAACAGAAAGGGAGATTGTAATTTTACCACTACGGTTAGCAGCATTAGCGACTGATGTCGCTACCACTTCTAACAATCCACCGTCACCATTTTCTGCTCCTGGATTAACATCGATGGTTAGAATCACAATCGCATAGTATGGCCGTGAGACGTGTGTATCTACCAACCCATTAGCCACGATTTTGTTGAATGCTGAGTCATTAGTTGAACCGATTAGCGGAGAATTGCCATCAAAGTAGAAAGTGCCGGTTGATTCATTGAATGCCCCCCATCCTGTTGGAACGAGAATTGGTCCATCGACTGGCATTCCTCTGTAGGTTAAAGAACGTGTAGCAGTCCCAGTAAGTCCTGTAAAATCAAATATGGCTTCATCTGTCATATCACCCGTATTACTTAATTTTAGAGTAAATGATTGGGAGCCACCAGGTGGCAAGATTAGCAATTCACTGCGAGATAAATAATCAGGTGAATTCATGATTACCACATCCATTGCGAAGTCTCTATCTGAAAGTATTGCTCTAAAAATAAATTCAATTTGGTTATCTGGAACATCGTCATTGTCCTCGTCGCCATTGTTGTTATCTCCAAGGTTGGTTACACGTACTGTCAGTTTGCTACTTTCCAACTCTTCTTCGCCGTCAATAGATACTACGAGATACATTATAGCCGTTGAACGTGCATCGATGTCTATCTCGGTTACAACAGTACCATCTTCGGTCTCAAAGTGCTTACCCCATCCCGGCTGTGCGGTTTGAGCGATTACTGAAAAGCGGAATCTGTCCAATGTGTTCCCATCGTTTGAAATCGTGATTGGAAATTGAACAGTGGTATCTGAACGACCGGTTTGGTCATCAGCAGGAGCGCCTCCGCTCATTCCATGAACCGCTTTGACTTCAATCAACAACTCTTGTGTATCATATGCACCACCACTTGAAGTCGGCATTACTGAGAATGTAATTGTGACCTCTTCAGTTGCTAATGCACCTAGCGGTAATGAAATATCAACCTCTATTGTACCTGTTTTTTCATTACTATGCTTTGATTGAGTTGAGATTGTTGATGACTCTAGAGTTACCGACCATCCAGATGGAGGAGCGGATGCTGAAATTCTAAACGTATCAGGGCCGTTTCCTTGATTGGTCACGCTTAGTGTCGTAGTGGTAGTTTGTCCCGGCTCAACATTGTACAGAGCAGTGTTACCCAGAGACATTGTCGCCCCACGTGATTGCCCTACAGTAACTGAGACATCTGAGTTACATTTTTCGATGCCCCCGTCTTTACCTTGGATTGTGATAATTTTCTGCGAATTTGCTTCAACTGAATCATCTGGTGTAATTTCGATTATGAATTCTTTTTCGCCATTTCCGTTATCGTAAGGGAGTATTCCGCTTGAAGCGCCATCGACACTAGCCCAAGTGGATTGGCTTCCGGTAAATCCAACATTAAGTGTCCAGTCCGCGTTTCCTTGATTAGAGAATGTTGCAATTAGTGTTCCACTTTCATCCGGTTCAATGACCATGCTAGTCTTTGACAGTGAGAGGTCACACTCTTTCAATTCGGGTACATTGAGATCAAATTCTTCGACATCTGAGGCACTACCGTTAGGGTTTTGGTCATTGGAAACAACCCCCTCGATTTCCCAACAATATTTGTCACTAGCTTTCCCTTCTGGGACCTCTACGGTAACAGTCACCCACTCTGATGAATCATTGTCCAACTGAACTTGACTGGGATCAACATCAATCGTCATGCTGCCATCAGATGTACATCCAGAACCGCCAACTGTATCGATTGTTAAGTCAACTGTTTCTTGGACTCTACCGGTGTTAGTTACCTCAACGTCCCATTCAATTGTAGTCTCCCCATCCCATGTTTGGTGGGGTGTGTCAACAGTTAGTTCAACGCCAAAAACAGCAGAGCCTGCTCCATCTCCAGCCGTAGTCTCAACCGTTTGGTCTGCCTGTGCAGGAGCACCCGGTTGGTCGGGTGGAGTAACCTGTTCTTGTGCATTAGCGGTAACAGTAGTTATGCAAGAATCTTCAGCATTTTGCGCCAGACTGACATTGAGGAATGTTTCTTCATATGAACCCGATTCAATAGGTTGGCCTATTTGCCCAATTGCAGCAGAAAAACCAGTACATTCTTGGTCATTGGTTGCGGCTAAATTTATTGAAACAGAATTCGCACCATTGTTGTACACTCTGACGGTGTATTCAGCAGTCTCGCCGGGGTTAACGGTTTGAGAACTTGGAGTTACTGAAAGTGAGATGTTTGCATCCCTACCTGAATCGTCCGCAGTAACGGGGTTTGTGATAGTTGGGACCAGGGAAATTAACAGCAGTGAAACCAGTAGAATACTGGCGCGACGCTGACCTTTAGCGGTGTCTCTTCGGCGGGGTTCCATGAACCCCGGTCGCAGTCGTCCCATGAAAAGGCTATGTACTGATGCTCATCAATCATTCCACATTTACGAAAGATGTTGGCGCCGCACCACAATTAACGCACTCGGGAACTTCGCAAACTGAATGATAACGGGCTCCACAAGAGGGGCAACCGACCATCCAAGACAATATTGGCTGCCGGCAAGAGAAGCAAGGTGTAGCGTTTTCTTGTTGAGGGGTGGGTTGGAATTCGGCTGCTTTAGGAGCAGATAATGGAAGTGAATCTACTGATTTCTTCCTCAATACAACCACTGTAATAGCAAGTAACAGAAGTACTGCAATAATTGAACTAATTGTGATCATTAAACCTGAGCTTTCCTCGGTTACGATTTCGCCTTCGCTAGACAACTCAAATTCAAAATCAGAACCAACTATTTCATTATCCCCCGAAAGGGAAAGTGAGATTGTTTCTTTACCTGGTTGTTCTGCTATTATTTCTAAACGGACTTTTTGAGATTGTCCAGCCTCTAAATTGACTGTATCAGGCCCATCAAACCCAACACTCCACTCCGGTGTTACCGTTACTTCAATTGCACTTGAGACGAGAGTATTTCCAATATTTGTTATGGTCAATTGAATTGTTGATGGCTCGCCTATAGTTAGTACTTCAAGACCATCTAACTTCCAACTTACTTCTTTTGATAGAGCGACTAGCATTGTCACAGAAGAATTTGTAGTAATTTGATTATCAGTCAATGTGACTGTGAATTGAGGCTCACTAGCTGGTTCTGCCATACCTGAAATGATGATTGTACAGGTCATAGGTTTGACATCGCCCTTGGATATTGAACCCGGAGAGGTACAATCGCCTAGCATATTATTCTCAACTTGTAAAGACACGGTTGGAGTCCAAACTGTATCTGCTAAATTTTCTATAACCCATGTGTAGTTAATCGGCACCCCAGTCGGATGTTGGCCCGGCCCGAAAATATTGGACCATGTTTCTCCCGCAATTTCAATTGAGGCAAAAGTCATCTGAGGTTCGGCTAATTCGACAACATCGACATCAACACTATGGCTCCAAGATTCTTGTGTTGAATCCATAACCAAAGAAATTATTCCGCTTTTAGCATTGCTTTCTGCCGTTACTGAAATAATGAGATTCCGGGATTGTGTCCATGACAAATCAATCTCTTCAAGAATAGTGTTTTTCCTCCACCCAGCAGGCAATTGTAGGCTAGGCTCCAGTAATAAATCTGTATTCCCGCGATTTTCTACCGTATACTGTAGTGAGAGGGTTTTTCCTGGAGTTATCGAAGTAAATGATGTTTCGAGGTCGATTAATGCCAACTTGATATCATCTACAACCAGTGGTAAATTGTACTCTACCATTCGCGACTCTTCATTTTGTGATAATACTTTGAGAACCACTGTCAATTCAGCACCTGCTAATGTCATTACTTGTGGTGGAGTAAAGGTGATTCCGATAGACATCTGCCCATCTTCTAGCATCAAACCGGTTGATGCTGAATTGGCCCCGCCTTGAGATGATAAATCATCAAACCCAGCATGCCAGCCCGGAGGAGATTCTAAGAATAAATCGTAGCCTACATCATCGTTACCATTATTGAAAAGGTGAATGTCAATAGAAGTGGGGTCACTTGGATGAACCGGAATCACAGTATAGTAAAACTCTATCATTGACTGTGACAAAATTGGCACATCAAGTATCAGAGTGTATGGGCTACTGACATTATTATCTTCATCAAGGCCAAGTAAATTAATCAAATAGATCCCCGGGTCTGGCCCTTTCGGATGAACAAGTGTTACGTTTATTAGAGCCCCTTCTTGTCCTTCTAATTCGAAATCTATCGCATCTAGACCCACATACCAAGATTCAGCATTACCGCTTGGATTGGTAACTCCTGTTGGAGAAATTGATGCATTTGTAGTAAGTAATGCTGTATTGGTTAGAGTTATCTGCCAAGATGAGGTTGTTGCATTGATATCCACTAGATTGAAACTTGGATTCGTAGATTCGATTCTAACACCAGGGGTTGTAACATTCACTACAATATCCATGCGATTATTTGCCTCATTTATTTCATCAATCACATCACTGGAATCAATTAGGAAACTGAGAGTTCTTCCACCAGAGGTTTGAGGTTGCCAATTCCAAAATAGTGTTTTTGAACCACCCGGTCCGAGGTCAAACATTTGAGTATCGATAGGGATTCCTTCTTCTTGGAAGATCACATCAACATTCTCAGCCTCTACGTTTCCTAAATTTGCAACTACCATTTCTACAAGGACATCGTCGCCAACTTGTGGTATCGAAATGTCTGTCGCAAAGGATGACAAAATTGGAGAAGGGTCAGGTCGTAAGTCATTCACTCCAACGCCAGAAACGGCCACTGCAAACGGTTGTGCCTTGGTTCCTGAATGCCCTGCATCAGTAACTTTTACTGTCCATAATCCCATTTCTGCCGAATCTACAAGAACTACTTCGACGTTATTCAGAGTGTCGTATATACCGCCCTGTATTGAGCGTCCTTGGGAAAATTCGTTACCTTTGTACTCTACACCACTTGGCGAGGTTACGAGCAAATTCAAATTGTTTACCAATTGCGTATTCGAGAACCTAGACCCACGCTCATCCGACCAACTTACTACCGTTTTGAATGGTTGGTTTGGAGTTGTAATATTGAATAAATAACTCTTCGAGTTACCTGTTGACGACAGTACTGAACGGTCATCTACCCATATTCCTCGCCCATTATTTGGAGCGAGTGTTCCTTTCAAGTCAATGCGCCCCCAGCCTTCATTCATGTTTGGAATATCTCTTGTACCTACGTCTCTGGCCCCTAAAATCATCAATGCTTTCACTAAAGCTCCTTGGGGTTCTGGGCGTTGAGCAACTTCTGTGATATATTCACGGATTAAGGCCGCAGTACCTGCTGCATTTGGAGTTGCCATACTAGTTCCAGTGTATTCAAGATACCAAGTATTGGTCCAGGTTGCGCCACCGGTATCTGTTGCTTCTTGTGCTCGACAAGAACGAACATAGCCACCAGGAGCAAGTATGTCTGGTTTTATTCGCCCATCATCTACTGGCCCTCTACTAGAACCATCCATTATTGTATTTGGAGAGCCCTGGTATCTATTTTGAGAGTTTCCAACCGTGATGGTATTCTTTGCTGTTGCAGGAGAACCGATGGTGTCTGGGTCTGAGCCATCATTACCTGCTGCAAAGAGAACAACCAATCCTTCCCGCCCACTATAATATTGGTCATAATAGCGAGTTCGGTCATCTACATCCTCTGAAGAAGAAGTATACACACCCCATTCAGAAGAGGATTTTGAGCCCCATGAATTTGTATGTATTCGTGCTCCATTATTGTATGCTGTGTTTAGCATATTATTGATACTGGCCCACTGAAAACTACCACTGTTATCGTTTTCCATTGCTTGAAAATAGAGTTCAGCCCCCGGCGCAATCCCAGTATAAGTTCCTCTAGAACCATCACCAAGCACAGTACATGCTACATGCGTACCATGGCCCGAATGAGCATCTGCTGTAGAGCCGTCACCAATGACATCCACATTTCCGATAATACGGCTACCAAAATCACCGTGGTCATGATCTAACCCTGAATCCGCTACTGCAATAATCTGTCCCGAACCATCAAGGTCGGTTGTATAATACGATTCCATTGCGTTGATATTCATATGGTTTCGAGCCTGGTCATTCCAGATTGTAAGGCTGGGTTGTGGACCAATCCATGAGACTGAGGGCTCAGCAGCAATCGTAGCAATCGATGCAGAAGTAATTCCATCATAGCGTCCTGTTTCTGCTAAACTTGGGTCGCTGAGCATGTGATTAGCCACATGATCTATTTCTTGATGCAATCTCATCCCCCAATTATCAGAAATGTCAACTCCTGGCAGTAAAGTCTCAGCCCGCCAAGACTCAATTCTAACCGGCTCTTCTCCAGAGAGTTCCATAACTGAAAAGTCTACCACCATAGCAAGCGGCACTGGTTGAATTGAAGCAATTCCACCTATATCCTTCAACATTGCCAATCCATTTTGCGTCCCTTGTACTAACAATCCAGAAGGTGCGATAAACTCTCTAACCTCTACTCCTGCTTGGTCAGAAATTGTGGCTCTCACCTCTGAAAACCTGTATTCTGTGGAAATCAAAACTAAAACTAAATCCGGTCTTACAGTTAGTAATTCCTCTGGAATCTCATGTTCAAAAAGGACCCCCGAAGCATCGTGTATACCTAAACGTGAATGGGCTAATAGTGACCTTTCTTCCATAGATAAAGAATCTTCTAACTGTCCTACAAGATTTCGGATTGAATCGTCAGGCAGGTCGAACCTTAACCAGTCAGTACTTTCTTCAGCGGGCGACTGAACCGATTGATTGGCAATTGGGATTCCCGAAAGAAGGAATATTGCTAGAATTAGAATTGCCCTTCGCACAGTTCTAGGCCGAAGAAAGTCTGTTTTAGGAGTTGCCACAGAAAGTTTCACAAGAACCACGTCACTCCATCGCAATCATCGGTGAAAGTAGCGCTTTGAGCTTCTGAAACGGAGTGGGAAAAGGTTTCACGATTGGCATCTCCTCTAAAATTAGTCCATTCCATTTCGATTTCAATAGTATATTCATCCCAGACAGTGTACCCTCTAACAATTAGTTCCATCTTGTCTCCTGAAATACTGGTGTGCCCAGGTATTGAATCAAATGAGACTTGTAACTCTCCGATTACAGTATCACTACTATCCACAAATTCAACAGTAAAGGTAACATCAGTGATTGCCCGGCTTCCATCATTAACAATTTCTGTTAGAACTATGTGGCCACTGCGTTGGAGGTACATTGTTTCTATTTCCACATCATCGCGAGGAATTGCCCAGTACCATGCAGAGGCTATAGCGCCAAGTAATAATAGCAATATAATTCCAGCAAGAGCGATTCTAAGAGGGTGTACTTTCTCGGTAAATTCCTTTACCTTATGACCGATTTCTTGAGATACATCATGGAGTTCTTCCTCCATATCCCCATCATATTCATTCATTAGCCCGTCACCGCCGCTATTCCGGTTGCAATTAACGAAGAGAATGGATCTACAATCATGATGTGTGTTGTCTCAATCTTGCCACCAGTAAGACTACTGATCAATGATAAATCAGTGACTACACCATTTACTCCAAGGCTTGAGGCGGTTGGAATTCCGCCGGTAAATTGAGCATCGAGTAACACGCCGCGGGCATCTACCTCAGTGCCTGCCACTGTTATCTTCGTTTGTGCGGTTGCGACTATACGGCCACCTGTGATGCCATCAACCACAATAACTGGATATCCCAGAAGGCTATGGATATGGACTTCAGCGCCCTGTAGATTTTCACCTACCATTTCTGCTGTAACCAATTCCACATTTTCTCTTACCAAAGTGTCGCTTCGGCGGATGTAAAGTTTCTCAACACCATTACCAGAAGCGGAAATGCTAGCACCGAAATCTTCAGTGACCATCATTGTAAATCTATCAGGTAAATTTTCTGCCAGCATCAAATTGCTACTACGCGTATTCTGTGCTTTTCCTTTAGTTTCGATAAAGAGGTCCATCTCATCGCTATTTGATGAATATGTCATTTCAAACATTCCTTGGAATGAATTTACTTCGTGGATATCAAACTCTTCTGCCGGTTCGGCAAGTAGATGCATTTCTCCAGGAACATCGCGTATGAACATCGTAGATGGCCACCAAAGGCCATCGACTTTGCGAAGTTGTTGTAGCATCAAAGATTCCGCCGCATTTACCCCAATCCGGTCCATAGGGGTTACATTCAAATCGGCTTGCAATATATCTCCAATCTTGGAATATAAATTGGCACTTGGAGGTGCATCGAATAGAATTAATTCGGTTTTTATACCACGTAGTCTATTGTTTTGTATAACTCTAGCATTATCCATTCTCTCGCCCATCTCATAGGTAAGATCGATTGTTGTTCGAGGAATAACAAGTTCTGACTCAGTAGTAATTTCCATATTTACAGAAATATCTCGGCTCAAATCTGTATCGAGCCCAGCAAGAACAAGCATTGAGTCAGTACGTGACAAACCATTAATCTCGATAGTCAGTATTGGCCTTGCTGGTGTCCAATTCTCGAGAGATGATGTGATCTCAAAGGTAGGTATGTCCCCATCAATGCTCACATCATATGAGAGTAGAATCCTACCGGCTGGTAATTGAGGCATCCATATTCTGCTATGCCATGAACGTCTCTGTTCGAGTTCTAGCCCATCTGATGACATTTTATCCAAATCTAAGAGTGTCATCTCACGGGATGAGACATAGCCGTCAGCCATCGCATCTACTATCGCAGCGCTGTTGTTAAGCCCGCCCCACTGTAATGCAGTAATCACGTCTGCACGCTCAGATTCATTTATCTCTAAATCGCTAAGAGCGTTTGAAACAACATTACGAGAACTTTCAGTAAAATTAGTCATGCGAGAATAATCGAAAACTAAATCTGTCGCTTCAAGAACTTCCCCTGTCAATCCGTGTGCCCATTTTGGCTCATTGGGTACATTTACTCCTTTCTTCACATCTAGGGTGATATCAAATTCTTCGCCAGTGTACAAATCCATCCCTAGACTCATATTACTGCGTACATTAGAGGCATCCCCCAAATTAACCATGCTTTCAATTGCAAAATCATTTACCGAAGAGCCGAAATTAATCATTCCTGAAAGGAAAAATGATAATGAAAGAATTCCATCTGCTTCACCAAACTCTGGTATTGTAATCATTTCAGATTTTTCCGATGATGGCAACGAAAGTGTTGCGTTTGCTGGGAGAGGGTCGAGATAGATTCTACCGGATAATCCAAGGAACTTATCTTCTCTATCGCTGACATCTTCAAGAAGAACGCTAAATGGAGAGGAGCCAGTTCGATTCATTACCAATTTGCTATTTCCTCTTGCGCCAGTAGCTCCAACTTCATCAGGTGGATAGAGGTAAATCGAAGTCAAATTCGATAGTTTTAGAGACATACTTGCCTCTCCAGAATTTTGATCTATCCAAAATCTTGCATGGTCGTCATCCATTGTCAGTGGCGTCGTAGCATTAGAGATCTGTACCTCGACAGAACCAACGCCATCAGGAGCGCTAAACCCAATTGTATCACCTAATTCTAGTTGGAACTCTGCTGGTAAATCATTGAGGCGTAGTGCATTGTATTGGCCATTGCCTTCACCACTGTAAGTGATTGTTCCAATTTCACCAGTTGCCGAGTATAATATATCAGCTCCTTGTTGACTTATCGACAAATTTTCTGGACGATTGGAAATGGATGCAAATTGCCTTACATCACCATCGGTAGTGTTTGCAAAGTGGTTCAAATGACCAATGATTAATTCTTCACCCGATTGCCCAGATAGAGAGATTGTACGCAAATCTGTAACTTGGTCATACGCATATGTAACTCCAGAAATATTGGTGATTGACAAACTCATACCAACCGGAACCAACGGGTCGTTTATCCAACCATATTTTCCATCAACATGACCGTCTGCATCGGTTTGGTTTATATCTTCACCGAGAATAATATGATTTCTATCTAGTACCGGGTGGGGGCTACTGCCTATAGCCAACTTTACGCTACCAGCGGTCATTTCCTGACGAGTGGTTCCATCACCCCACGTCTCACGTACTTGGTTGTAGAATTGAAGAATGATTTCTCCGCTTGATTCGCCAGCAGTTCCAACAATTGCTCCAGGTAGGCCATTCAAAATTGTGCCCAGGTCGAGAACTATCTCGACGAGATTGAGAATAATATTGTCTAAAACTTCACTAAGTAGGTCTGGAGCGGTCCCAAATTCTACTCGTACCCGATTAGAAGATGGAATCTCAAACGTTCCGAAAACAGCTACTACTTCAGGTAAATCTACGATTTCTACTTCCATAGACGAGGTGTCAATTTCATAACCATAACGTTGGAATGTAGATACATATTCAATTTTTGAAATCCTCTCCGTGCCTGCAATTAAGATTAGACTATTCCAGCGATTATCGCTTGGGTTGAATACGAGTGAACCATCGGCAATATTTGCTGAATTGTCTGCAGTATAGTTCTTAATCGAAATAATCAATGAAAGGCGGTTTGGCATTTCACCCGGTAGATTAGCAGAACCTGGCGCTTCTCCGATGAGAGTGAAAATCGCATTAATTTCTTCTTGTGGTAGTGTTCCTTTTGGTAGATCACGAACCCAACCTCTTGAATCGGTAATATTCCCAAATTGTCCACCTTCTTCTATGTGAGCAGACCTATCTTCGAAATAATGGAACCATAAATCGGAATCTGTATCACTATAAATTTCGATATTATCAAACGAGTTTTCTCCAGCATTATCATTGCGTATTACTAAATCTACTTCTTCAGGAATCAAAGTACTACCTTCTATTGGGTGGAGGCCTACATCGATGTAACCAATTTCATCTAGCGCTCGGTTTCCATCCAAATCGGGTTGGTCAAAATGGACGAAACCGATGCCAATTGAATAGCCACATTTGTGGAATCTGCTTTCTTCACCGTGATCTTGTACTGGGTCATACCAACTAGAATCATCACAATCGGTTTGTTCATTGGCTGAATTTCGATTTGGATTAGAAATCATAATTGAATAAGGGGCTGTAACCGATGTAACCTCTAATGCAGAATCATCTCCTGTGGTAAAAATATTTAGAATATCTAATAGATTTGTGACTGTATCTGAAACGTTGAGTGTCATCTGGTCGAGACCTACTCTCACTTGGAAGTCGTGAGGGGGTTGCGTAAATCTTGAATCGATTACTAGTGCATATGATTCCCCTTCGGTCGTTAGTGTCAAGTCGTATGCAACACCTTTCATCAAAGAGACTTCCATACTTGCCATATCATCCCATAGTGGGTCGTTATAGTCGAGCACTCTAACCTTCCATTGGAAATTAGGCCTGATCCATATTGATTCAATTGTAGGGAATAAGCCATCGCCCATGTTTACATCCCAACCCTCTCCTTGTTGCCCTAAACCAACAATGGAAAGACCTACTGCAATGTCAGGATTACTGTCACCATCGATGTCAATTGCATTCTCAAATAATCCAGTCCCCTCAAATGAGATTATATCACCTGTAAAGGTTCCATAAGCCCAAGCTTCGTATTGCGGCCCATTATTGCGGGCTGAATAATTGACATACAGCGAGTATGTGTTAGCACCGAATGCAAGTGGATCACTGAAGTCCGGAGGTAGTTCAAACAATGTATCCAACAAATTATTTGGCCAGCCGTCAGGATGCGAGTCTGGTTCTGTCAAGAAAACATAGGGCCGCGGGTGTTGTGGTTCAAGAGGTGTAGTTTGACGCATTGTAATATCGCCAATTATCCCATCGGTTGCTAGTAAGGCATCACCATCACCAATTTCCCTTCCTCTTGCTTCAAGAGCGCTCAAAACTCCTTCTGCACTATCACGTGCAATATCGTCTTCCCCTGAGTCTCTTTGTTCGGCAAGCGCATTAGCCATCGCTTCAAGAACGCCGAAATCATCTCGGCCCACTGATTCTACAGCAGTAACAGGGTTGAAAATAGGCAAAAACATGACTATGACAAGCATGATTGCGACTCTTCTAGAGTCGAGTGGTTGCGGAACTCCACGATGGAGTAAGCGAACACTATCTGCTGACATCAATTTCTAGTGGAGAGTCAAACACAAATGAAACCATCCCCAACGCGTGCGCGAGATGTGCGTATTTTCACCGTTCGAACAATTGGTCGCTTCCACATGAGGGACAAGCAACAACCGCGCTATTGACTCCTTGCGGCATTGTAACTGTAAACGCTTTACCGCAAGATGTACAATCACTCTTCAGTGTATGGTTTGTAGGCGGGGTAACACCTGGCAAAGTTACCCCTCCACTCTTGACTTTACCTGAAACCGGAGTTGAAGTTACTACTGGTTTGGCCTGAGGCTCATCGGAGAACGCTGCCAAAGCGGCTTCGGCGAATGCAGGATCTATTTGTCTAACTGGGCTACTCGGCCTGAAACCGGCATGCTGGTCTACTTGTGAGCCATTGTCATTACCATAGATTGCATCCATTTCTGCTCGCTTAGCATCAGATTGTAATTGTACTGAAGATTTCACAACAGTACCTTCTGCCATTCCTGCCATTTGTACTGCTTTAGCAAATGGTGGTAATTTAGTAGTTCTTGCAATCTCTTGTACCCTTAGTGTTGCTTCTTCAGCCGACAAACCATTCTCCATCAACATCTCGATTGCGTGTCTCCTCTGTATTCCTTTGAATCCAAATAGAACAACACCCAATACTACGAGTATTACTAAAAATATAATTGCAACTATTCCGAATAAGTTTGTTTCACTAGGAGGGTCCACTGCTTGAAGTTTAAACACTTCAAAATCAGAATTATTTGAACCATCATAGACAGTGAGCGCAAATGCATGTTCGCCATTCGAATCGAATGATGTTATGAGAATTGGCCCTGTCACATCGGGGTCATTACGAAGGTCGCCATCATTGTTTGAATCCACTTCTAAATCTAAATCCCAAGTGAAGCGGAGAGCGCTTTGCTCATCCCACAGATCTACAGCTTTTGCTTTAAATTCAATTTCTTCGCCTCGATATACTTCTTTTATTTCCACGATATCGCTAGTTTCTAAGATAGGTACTGTTGAATCATAGACAACGATTGTAGAGTTTATTGAACCGGTATTTCCAGATGGATCGGTTACTGTTAATGTGGCAACGTAAGTGCCAATTTGTGACCAACTTACAGTAAACTGTGATGCTGATGACATAGGAGCACCATCAATACTCCAAGATGCGGAAGAAACCGCATGGTCATCATAGGAGTTTGATGCTTGTAAAACTAAATCCGAAAGACGTAATAAACGCCATTCTCCATTCAGTCCCCTCGTTCCAGAACCGCTGATTACAGCAATAGGGTCTGAAATATCTATGACTTCGATTTGATGGCTTACCATCGTAGTTTCTCCAGTCTCAGATTCAGCGGTTAGGTTGATTGTTTTCAAACCTGGTGTATCCCAAGATGCCTCGACTAAATCGCCGATTGCATCGTAGGAAGAGTCTGCATCAAAATCCCATGAGAGAGTTCTAATCTGCTGTAAGCTATTTGGAGAATCTCTAGCATCGAGAGTGACTTTTTGCCCTATCGAAGTCGTGCCATTAGAATAGTCTACAATCACGGGCGACAATACTGGTTCAAACCAACTTTCTAATGAAAAGTGAAGTGGATTTGGACCTGCTTCGACCATCAAATTAAGATTTTGTAAATCTAAAAATTCTGGAATGATCCAATCTAATTGTGAATCAGAACCACCAAAATCATCCATACTTGTATCTGCAATAATCAAACTTCCACCAAGTTGGTTGTCCGATTGGATGAATATATCACCAGTTCCAGAAATTGGATGAGCCAAATATGAAAATCCTGAACCACTATCAACACTGAAAGTTGCTAAGTTTACTTTCTCTCCGGGTTGCACAATAAATGTATCATGTAATAGTGAATAATCTTCTGTTGAAGCAGGTGCGAATTGTATCTTGAATTTTGCAGTCATACCTCCTTGGTCACCCATTCCTTCGTCACCATCATGAGCGGCATTATCAAACACAACATACCAGTTTTTGGCATTGATTGAAACTGGAGGAGCCCAATCTAGCCACTCACTTCCAATCATTGATTCAAACGACGCTTCGGCAATGAATGAACTGCGATAGTTTTGACCATTCTTGTAAGTCTGAATACCATTTTCATCAAACAATAATACATCCATCGCATCATCCATAATCTCGTAGTCTATCGCTAAAGTTGTGCTATAACTACGAACACCGAGATCTACAATAATACAAGCCCCGGGATCTACTGCCACTCCCGCTCCTGAAGAGACTACATCAGACAAATCAAATTCTGCACACTGCGGTGCTGCTCGCCCATTAGTCGCCATTACAGCCGGGGTAATCATCAGGCCGACCAGCAACAATACCAGCAAACGGGGACTGCTCATGATACTCCAAACAAGTATCTCGCCTTTCAAATTGCCTCAGTCCTGTTGCGTCCAACCTGCAGATGATTTTACAAAATGATTCAAAGAATTATCGTCCAATAATTGGAGTCTGTCTCCATCTGAAAGCGCTACGACAGACGGATGTATTTCTCTCGCTTCGTCAAGTGAAGCAGTATGGTCTTCAAGGCGTGCCGAATAGTGTGTTAAAGCAAGGTGTTGCGCTTTACATTCGTTTGCTGTTCGAGCAGCCCCCCCCGCTGATGAATGCAAATGCTCGTTTGCAATATCTGAATGCTCTTCCAAAAACGTTGCTTCGTGAATTAGAAGATCGCATTCTGCATCAATTGCTTGTTCAGCAGTATCTCCTGAAATAATTACTGAACCTCCTGGTCTTATGCTAGAGCGGAAATCGGCTGCTTTCAATAATTGCCCTTCGTATTCACAATCCTCACCTGCTGCAAGAGAAGAGATGACATCTATTGGCATATCTTTAGTCGCATTACGGTTGAATTTACCTTTACGGTCTGAAGTAGAAATTTTCCATGCGACAGATGGTACCGTATGCTGTGTAGCATGGGCAGAAATAGTAGTATTAGCCATCGGTTGAGGAAGTTCTATTTCGGAGCCATCGTTCATGTTTACCCAACGTGTCCCATCTCCCAAAACCCAAACTAATTCATAGCCAAGAGTTTCGCTATTGGCTCCTAAATCGATCCACATATCATATTGTATTACTAAATCGGAAGGACTCACTTCGGGCTCATTTTCACCGCCAAGTAAAGTTTCTACAACTTCAGAAGTGGTTGGACCAATTACCCAAAGCGGGTCTTTACGTCCATCCAGAGCCAGCGTCTGCAACCATGGTAAAACTCCCCAAGTATGGTCGAGATGGCCATGAGTTAGCAGTATAGCTGCAACCTTTGACATCTTCAGCCGGCGTCCACCATAGGCTTTCATGGCTGAGCGATGGTCCACTAGACGATTCTGGAATCCTTCCCCGCAATCCACTACAAACATCCCGTTTTGAGTTTCAACAATTGAGCCTGAAACTGAACGGCCTTGAGCCGGACGTGCTGAAGAGGTTCCTAAAACATGGACTTCAATTGTCAAGAAATCACCTCACTGCTCGTATGGAATCGGAGTCTTGGGGAACCAGCGCAGAATTACAACGTCACCAATTGACCTAATCCAGCGCCAGGGGATGGTTAGATGAACACCTCGTTCAACTAACTCTTCTGGGCAACCTGCCACGAATAAGTGGGTTGCACACAATTGTGTACCATCTACTACGGTCTCGCCAACGATTCCGAGTAATCTTCCATCTGGGAGATAAATGTCTTTGCCATTCAATTGTGAAATTCCCAAATCATCTGACATGAAACCGCCCCCTTTGACATGACGAGACAAGCGCCCCTCAATGAACCCAACGGATAAGTTTGAAGATTCACGAAGGAATCTAAAACGGAAATAATCACTTGCCGATGTTTCCACGAGCCTTCAAAGAAGGACGTAGTTTTTCTGCGCCCTTACCCTTGTTGTGCAGACCACGTCCACGCTTTCCAGCGCTGGTCTTACCACGGTATGCTCGTCCACGGTGATGATTATCTGCAATCCAGCCTAGGTCCTTATCGGACTTGATTGCTGGGTGGGAAGGATCTAGCATGATTACTTCGTAGAACTTATGCTTACCATCTTGGCCAACCCAGTAAGAGTTGAGTACCTCTAGGTTAGGGAAGTGACGGTTAACACGCTCTTCAGCCATACGCTGAGTGTTCTTTGCCATGGTAATCTTGTTGATACCTGCTTTGGATGGCTTGCGCTTTGCATGAATCTTACCCTTACGAAGTCCACCACGGCGAACACGAGTACGGACCATAACGACGCCTTGCTTAGCCTTGTAGCCAAGGCGACGTGCGGCATCGATGCGAGTTGGTTTATCGATCTTACAGTTCACTGGTTCGCGGCGCCATTGGACCATACGGTCTTGGCGCTGCTGATGCGACTGTGTTGCTTTTGGATTGTTCCATGTTTCACGAACATGCTGGTATAGACCCTTAACCATTGACATCACCTACTCGTTACGAGCATTTTGCCGACTTGCCTCCCCTATTTGAAGACCGCGACGCGTATTTGCTGCCCCCTACGGGGGATTGACTCATGTGCAAGTTGAGTATCGGAGGCATGTGTCCCTTCAAATCACCGGAGCCGATGAGGTTCTAAAAGCACTCAATAATGGGGTTGAAATCAAACTGGTTTTAGTCGATAGGGAAGAGGATTGTGCAGAGATTATTCGGATGTGTGAAAGCAAAAATATTCCGGTGACTGAAGGGTCTTCTACCGACCTTTGGAGAATGAGTGCAAACGGGCAACAGAAGGCCCTTGCACTGGTTGGCCGTGAGCCAAAAGGAACCCTCGAAGAAGTGTTCGAAAGAGAAGGTGTAATCTGGTTATTTGATGGGGTAGAATATGCTCCAAATCTTGGTTTTGGAGTTCGTACTGCAGAGGTTAGTGGAGCTACTGCTGTAATCATAAATGTCAAGAAAACTCATGATGAAAGAAGAACTATTCGCAGAGCAGGAATGAGGGCAACACGATTCATTCCTGTCATTTATGCAACCACTGAAGAAGTGCTCGCCGCATGCAATAGAAGAATCGTTGTAGCGGAAGATGTTGGAGACAAAGCACCATGGAATGCTGACCTCACTGGCAATGTTTTACTCGTGGTTGGAGCCGAAAACGCAGGTGTCTCAAAAGAAGTCCTAGATGCGGCAGACGATATCGTCAGATTACCTATGCCAGGGTTCGTTCCTTCCTACAACCTACAGGTTGCAGTCAGTGCTCTTGCAATCGAAAGGCTGCGTCAATCAGAGTGAGTTGCTCACTCTTCTTTTTCACGGCGAATTACTGCAACGAAACTGACTGCGATTGCTGCAAGTGTTCCAATTACGCCTATCGAAGGAAGGCCACCAGAGTCTTCTTCACTTGATGAATCTCCAGAGGAACTATTCTCACTCCCTGAATTATTACCAGTATTGCTTGGTGCACAGCCTGTTTGATCGACAACTGTTCCTGCTGCAGTACCAGGGCACTGATCGAAACTGTCAACAATTCCGTCACTATCCGAATCTAATTGGCTAGGTGCACAACCATCTGTATTGACTTGTGAGCCAACAAATGTATTTGGACACAAATCTAAGTTATCCATCACACCGTCATTATCTGCATCTGTTTGAGAATTGGCACAACCATATGCATTAACAACCGAGTTTACTGGAGTAGAGGGGCAGGTGTCCAAATTATCCATGACTCCATCTCCATCGGTGTCTCTCTGGTAAGCTGCACATCCATTTGTATCAACTGAACTACCCGTCTGAGTGCTCGGGCAAGTATCCAAATTATCAGTAACTCCATCAGCATCTGAGTCTAATTGTGAAGGTCCGCATCCGTTATTGTTCACACTCTCAGTTGATGGAGTATTTGGACATAAATCTGAAGTGTCGATTACGCCATCTGAATCTGAGTCTGCATTCGGATCAATCATATTCACGGTTACACAATCACTAGCCATTTGATTAGCAAAGTCATTGGATACTACGCATACTTCATGAGTCCCAAATCCTACATCGATTTGCACCATTGTGGAATTATTGCTATTCGCATAAACACTTGTTCCGTCAACAGTGAAGTGATGGCTGGAGGAATTCTCTAGAGTGTAACTTAGACCGAGATACTGACCCGTGAAACTGACACCAGCGGCAGGATAGGTAATCGATACTGAATGAGGTGGGACATATCTCTCAACTACAATACAATCAGACAATTGAGTTCCATCTTCTCCGGTAAGTTCCAAACAAATTGTAGATAATCCATATGGTATGTTCATCGAGGAGTTGCCAAAGATTGAGGTTGAATTCGTATAATTATAATCATAAAAGTTCGTATACAAATAATTATAATTTTGACTATTCAATGTAATATAACCAGTAGAATAATTATTCGCAGTAAATTCAATGAAAACGTAACTTGAGTAATACATCGAATTGTTACTAGGCGAAATCAAATTACCTTCAACTAATCTAACAACTCTGTTTACATTAACACATTCTGATGTAGTCGAATTATCAATTGTACCACAGATTTGGATTGTACCAAATGTACTCAAAGAAAGATAGGTTGTTCTTATACCGCTGCTAGCATAACTCGATGAGTAAGAGGTCCCATTTGATGAATCATATGCCCAATTAACATACCCCGAATAGTTCTCTGAATGATATCTAACCATGACATAATTATTGTTTGAATAAAGTTCTGCTGAATCGATTATTAACCTCTGAACTGGAGTTTCTCGGTAAACCATGACACAATCTGAGAGAGTTGTGTTGTTATCACCAGTCAATTTCAGACATATTGTAGACCAGCCAACTGGTAAATTGACAAAGGTTGCATTGCTGCTATTACTGCCATTATTTGGGTTTGTAGATTGTAAGTAATGGAAAGTTTGGTTGTTCAATTCAAGAACTCCAGTGGTATAGTTTTCTGCAAAATAATTGATGTAAATACTGCTATTACTTGTAGTGAAGTTGTTGGATGGATAATCAATTTCACCAAACAAAGGTCTAACATTTCTAGTGACATTTGCACATTCAATGTCGCCAGAAATACTTCCACAGATTTGGATTACACCATATGTGCTGGGGTAAATGTAGGTAGTTCTAGCATAACTGTTAGTGTAACTGGAAGAGGTTGATGTTCCATTTGCAGAAGTATATTCCCAATTCACATAACCACTGTAATTTTGAGAACTGTACGCCAGAGAAATTCGATCATTATCTGAGTTTAGATTAGCGCTGTAAATAATCAAACTTGTAGGGGGAGATGTATACTGGAACTGATACGAAAGTGTGGAATTAGTTGAATTGGGGCAATCGTGCCATGTTCCATTTGTTCCACAATTAAGAATAGTGGCTTCAAAATCTAGAGTAATATTCGTACCATTCTGAACTGATGAATCGAATAATAATTGCACGCTGAGGTTGTAAGTGCCGTTTGCCCCAATCATATACCACCAACTGGTTTGGTTATAGAATCCAGAGACACCCGAATGGTCGGCACTAGCATTTATGCCAGGATAATTCAGACCAAAACTGCAAGTGTTGATCAGATCTATTGTCACAAAATAAGTCGTATTATTCATGGAGAAGTTACCGACGGTTAGGCAATGAGAGTCGTTATTTCCAGTGTTATTCCCACCGGTGTTGTTTCCACCAGTATTGTTTCCACCTGTGTTGTTTCCACCTGTGTTGTTTCCACCTGTGTTGTTTCCACCAGTATTGTTTCCACC
>ERZ1046148.26-NODE-26-length-82347-cov-11.582159_pt1 | contig 82347 bp, 77 predicted proteins | sample MGYA00383090_ERZ1046148 | MGnify/ENA primary metagenome ERZ1046148 (study PRJEB29581, sample SAMEA5548360) | metagenome | biome: marine; feature: coastal; material: water | depth 25 m | study: Short-term variability in the microbial, nano- and picoplankton dynamics... | reverse complement strand
CTTCAGCAGGAGTTTCTTCTACTTCTTCTGTAGCAACTTCTTCTACTATTTCTTCAGCAGGAGTTTCTTCTACTTCTTCTGTAGCAACTTCTTCTACTATTTCTTCTTCTGGCTCATCGTTTCTACTAATAAAAGCATTTACAACAGTGCTTATAGAATTAATTTCATCTCCACTAAGATCGATTTCATCTACTAAAACAAATTTCTTTGTTCCTAAGTAATCTGCAACACTAACAATATCAGCGCTAGCTAACTTCTTTAATACGCCTTTTTTAATACCTTTAAAAGTATCAAGATTTGTTTTTTGATTTACTAATACTTCAGCATACTCTTCTTCGGTATAAGCATCAATCGTATAACCTGTTAATTTAGAAGCTAAATTTATATTTACCCCACTTCTACCAACAGCATTTTCTAAGCCACCTTCATCAAAGATTGCGACGCAGTATTTCCTATCATCATCTATATATAAGTCAATTGGTTTAGCTGGTGATAGAGCTCTAGTGACAAAAACCTCTGATTTTTCAGTATAATTAACAATATCAATCTTTTCATTGTTTAATTCTCTTACTACAGATTGAATACGGCTTCCTCTCATACCGACACAAGCACCAACCGCATCAATTCGCTTATCAATAGAATGAACAATAATCTTACTTCTTTCTCCAGGTTTTCTAGCGATTCCTTTAATTTCAATAATACCATCCTCAATCTCAGGAACTTCCATTTCGAATAATTTATAAAGAAATAAATCATCACTTCTAGATATCAGAATATCTGGACCTTTAGGAGTAACCTCTACAGCCTTAACAAGAGCTCTGATTGTGTCTCCTCTTCTAAATCTTTCTGAGAAAATTTGCTCATTTCGAGGCATTCTTAACTCGGTTTGTTCAATATTTACAAAAGTATTCTCTCTATGTACTTGATGTACAGTACCGATAATTACCTCACCAATTCTTTGTACATAATCTTCATAGATATATTGTTGTTGTACTTCACGTGTTCTTTTATTTAAAAACTGTCTTGCATTGGCAACCAATCTTCTACCAAAATCTGCTGGATCAACTACTTCTACAAACGTATCTCCTAATTTTAAATCTATAAGCTCTGGTTCAAGCTCTAGAGCTCTTTCTAGTGTAATATCGAAGTGATCATCGTCTACTTCTTCAACAATTGTTTTTTCCACATAAATTTCAATTTCACCTTTATCTAGATTAACAATTACACTACAATTATCAGATTCGCCTTTTTCTTTATCAATAATAAATAAAAAGAGCTGCTCAATAATTGTTCCAAGCTCAGAACGCTCAATATTTTTTTCTCTCGCTAATTCAATAAAAATCTCAATTAAATCTCTGTTTACCATATCAACCTTTCAAATTTTCTATTATAACAAAAATGGGCCGTGGCCCACTCAAATACTGCGTAAATATATTTATTAAAAACCGTTTAAACAAGAAACTTAGTTTAAAGTTAATGCAACCCCATATACCTCTTCAAATAGCTCTTTATAGGCATTATTTTCAGAATCTAAATTATCTAAAATTTCTAAAGCTTCTGATTTTTTCCCCACCATTGTTAAGCGCTTAGCTTTTAGTATGGATATATAAGTTACTTCGTTATCAGATAACGCATTTTTTGCTGCCTTATCAAAGAATCTAAGAGCATTATCTAGATCTGAATCAAGTTGTCCTAGCATGATATATGCTTCAGTCTTTAATGTTGAATAATCTAACTTTGAAGCACACTCAGATAATAACATTATAGCCTTATCATTATTGCCATTTATAAAGGCAGTTCTACCCAAATAAAATTTAGCATGCACTGCAGCTGAGGTTTTTTTATGATCCTCTACTACTGACTCCAATTGTAGGACTGCGTTATCGAAATCTCCTCTTTCAAAATAAACCATTGCATTGCTTAATGCTGCATCTGCAGCTGAAGAAGTTTGCGGTCTAGAAACGTCCCACGCTGACCATGTTACCCAACTAACCATTAGAAAAAGGAAAACAGGATTCAATACAATCATATCCAATTTACTATACTCTTTTTTCTGTTTATAGCTAACTGAAATTGGATTACTTATCATTTCTTTTATTTTATTTAGTAGTGACATATGCTTATTTCCAATAATTAAATAGTTTATATAGTTTTGGTCTAAATTTCGTGGATAATTTAGCACTAGAAATTTTTTTATCTATATCTTTTCTTAGTTTTCTTTGTGCTTCAATATCTAAGGCATTAAAGTCTTTACAATCATCCGAACAACATTTATCATATTTCGTTGCACAATTTTCACATTGAATAAATAAAATATGGCATGCGTCATTACTGCAATTAACATGCTGATCACATGTTTCTCGACATTGGTGACATTTTCCAATCACATCATCAGTAATTTTTTCACCTAATCTGTCGTCAAATACAAAGTTTTTTCCAATAAATGATGACGGAATATTCTCTTTTTTGATATCATGAGCATATTGAATAATACCACCATCTAATTGGTAGACATCTTTAAATCCTTTCTTTAAGAGATAAGCGCTTGCTTTTTCACAACGAATTCCACCTGTACAGTACAAATGAACCTTTTTATCGCGATCATCAGATAATAGCTCTTCTACTGCTGGCAATAATTCTTGAGATCGATGAATATCTGGTGTAATCGCATTCTTAAATTTACCTACTTCACTTTCATAATAATTACGCATATCCACTACAATAGAACCTTCTTCTTTAATTGATTGATTGAATTCCTTAGCAGATAAGTGCTGACCGGTATGATTCATATCATAGCTATCTTTATCTACGCCATAAGCTACTATTTCATTCTTTACTAAAATCTTTAATTTGATAAAGGAACTTCCTTCTTGAACTGCTTTTTTTAGCTTTACACCGTTTAACAGGGTTTCTGAGTTAATATAGTCCTCAAATATGCCCCATTTATGCTCAGGAACGCTTATTTGAGCATTAATACCCTCTCTAGCAACATAAACCCGACCCAAGATATTTAGATGCGAAAACTGCTCATATAGATGATTACGAAAATCTTCGGGGTTTTTAACCTCTATATATCGATAAAAAGAACAGGTAATACGCTTAAACGTTTCCTGCTCTAATTGTCGTCTTAGTTCAATCTTTGACTTTTTATTAAACATGTGTGAATGTTAATAGAAAAAAGACTGGTTATCAATTTAAAAAATGCTCTTAACATCATGAAGTTTATTAACCCCATCTTTGTATAGCGCGTATTGAAATCCTTTTTGAATAGATGAATATCCTATGCTTCCGTCTTTCCCTAAAGCAATATAACCAACTTGCAATTTAGTTTTTCCGCCTTCTTGTTTAACAATACGATTAACTGCTTCATTACAAGCTTCCATTGCAGAATATCCCTGACGCATCAATTCTACTACTAAAAAACTGCCGCATGTTTTCATTACCAATTCTCCCATACCGGTTGCACCCGCAGCCCCTACTTCATTGTCAACATACATGCCTGCACCAATAATTGGACTATCACCCACACGTCCATGCAATTTATAGGCTAATCCGCTTGTGGTACATGCTCCTGATAAATTTCCATCATTATCTTGTGCCAATGAGGTAATCGTATCATGATCATCGTTTGGACCCCAAGAATCCTTAATATTGTTGTCCTTTTTCCACTCTAACCATCCTTTTCTTGATTGCTCAGTTAAGAGGTTCTCTTTTTTAAATCCATTTTTTAAGGCAAATTCAAATGCACCCTTTCCTGCAAGCATGACATGGTCTGTTTTCTCCATGACTTTTCTTGCAACAGAAATCGGATGCTTAATATTCTGTAAAAATGCAACAGATCCTGCATTTCCATCAGAATCCATAATACATGCATCTAAAGTGACATTTCCTTCACTGTCTGGTCTGCCACCCAATCCAACAGATTGATTTTCTGCATCTGCTTCAGTAACTCGTACACCTACTTCTACAGCATCTAGTGCCGATCCATTCTTCTTTAACACTTTAATAGAGGCTTCATTAGCTGGAATACCATGCAACCATGTCGAGACTACAATAGGATTGTTTTTATTTACTTTCATTTTCTTTTTTCCTGCTAAGAGAATAGGACTTGCCAGTCCAACTGCTCCCGCTTTAATAAAATTACGTCTTTTCATTATATTTTAATTTAGGTATAAAAAAAGCCTACCAACTAGATAATTGATAGGCTTTTTATTTTTAAATTGATAATTAATCTAATTGCGTACTTAACTCAGGTCTAAACTCCATTGTTTGGCTATAACCACCCCAAACATTTTGACCCCATTCTTTATCCCAATCAGGATTCTTCTCAGCAAGTTTAGCAAGAGCTGCATAGAACGCTGACTGATCTAAAGTTTCAGACATTGTATCGTGACCAGTTGCAAAAACATATTCATTAAACTTTCCGCCTGTATTCATCTGCATGCATACAAAATGCTCTGTAGATCCCATTTCTGCTCTAATCTCATTCATCATTGCAAAAACATTCTCAGCATAAGCATTTCCACCTTGAGCAATTTGGAACACTGACATAGTAAGATATTTATAGTCAGGTTTATATTGCATGTTATAGCTCAAGTCACCTCTTACGGTATAAAACTGAGTGCCAGTTTCTTGTTTCAACATACTGTCATTCCATTTATCGTAAGGTACTGGATCGTGATTATTATGTGCATTATAAATTGCATCTAATTGATCAGCTGGAATTGGAAATAATCCTTGATGCATTCTTACATATTGACCCACATTAGGTCCATTAAGCACAAGAAAAGTGTTTACTGCTCCTAATTCATTTTGATGTGCTTTATTGTGATGTATCATTGCGCTTTCAAAATCTGTAGCTTTAACTCCATCTCTAATACTTAGAGAAGATTGCATGTGATATTGTCCAAAAATAATACTTGAAAAAATCATCATTACTAATATTTTTTTCATTTGATGTGTTCCTTTTTTACTTTATTAACTAAAACAATTTAACAATAATAAACATTTGAAAGCAAATAAGTAGAAAACAGCCTTAAAAATTCAAAACTCTTATTAGTAGATATAATTTATTCCAAAAGTAATGCTTCTTGGCATTGTAGGACGAGCACCATAAGGTCTTCTTGCTACAACAGCATCCTTGTCCAATAGGTTTTTAACACCCATAGATAGGGTTAAATTACTTTGAAGTGCATATTTTATGCCTAAATCAACTATAGTAAGTGCATCCGTAGAATTTGCGTCAGTTAATCGACCTGATCCTGCTGTTGTTCTCATTTCTGAAGTATGTTTTAAGCCAACGTTTACTGAAGTTTTATCCCAGTTTGCGCCTAAGTTTACAGCTACCATTGTTTCAGGTATATAAGGAAGTTCATCTCCAGATGAAACATCTGGCCATCCTTCATAAGCGGTAGTAAATGATTCTTTAAATTCAGTATTAGTTTTTGTATATGAAATTTCAATCGGTAACTGTACAGTACCATTATCCATTAACATACGTCTAAGATATAATTCTAATCCAGCCACGTCAACAGCACCACCATTATATAGTTCATCTGTTCCGCCACCTGAAGCAGCAGTATCTGATCCTAGCAAGTTATCATAGTTGTTCATGAAGAATGTTAGCTCTAATCCGTTCAAACCTTCATAAGATCTTACTGTCCATTCATGATTCCAACTTGTTTCTGGCTCTACTTCTTGAGTAGCACCATCAACTACTTTAACACCACCTGGTCCATAAGGAGCGAATCCTTTATGAATACCATATGCAAGCGTAGTTCCATCTTGTAATCCATACTCAATTGCTACACCAGGAACAATCACATTAAATGTTTGTTCTTTAACTGATGGATCCGTAGCACGAAACTGGTCTGATTTACCCCAATCTTTTCTTTTAACAGTGATTTCTTCATATCTTACACCGCTTGTGACAGTCCAATCACCAGAAATCATTCTATCTTCAACGTACACTGCAGCAGCTTCTGCAGAATCGATTCTATTAGAGTCAGAACCAGGGATTGCTGCTGTAGTCATATTTAACTTTCCTGCAACCATTTGATATCTATCTTCCCATTGGAAACGATCCATTTCGTCTGAATGTATGCGCATTCCAGCCTGCACATCATGATTACCAGCGTTCCAGTTTAACACTGCTTGAACACCAGTTGATAAATATTCACGATTATTAGCTTTAATTCTGTATGCATCTGCATCACTATCCATTGCACTCATTAATAAAAAAGTATCTTGATCACTACTTGGGTTTGCAACAACGCTAAGTTTTTGACCATTTACTTTATTTAATTTGTACCAATTTCTGGCGAACTCATTATTATAAGCACTTATAGCTAGAGATAGATTATCTGATAATTTACCAGCATATGATAATACTACTTGAGTATGATCTGCATCCATCTCATCTAGTTGGGACGCACGATATCTTCTTAATGGGTTAGTAGCATAATCATCATCTGATAATCCAAGATATGTTTCATCTGAGATTTCATCTGTCATAGAAACTTTCATTTCTAAAGCATGGTTAGCGTTCATAGAATAACGAACTTTAGCTAATACATCAGTTTTAGCATAACCAGTATCTCCTCCGCCATATAATTCTTTGAAACCATTAGTCATATCGTTGTAAATCTCAAATAAATAACCCCATTGCCCTACTGTATTTCCTGATTTAACGTGTAATACTGTTTTACCAAAGCTTCCAGTGGTAAAAGCAACATTATTTAATACTGATGAAGGAATTGAAGTAGATATATAATTTAATGATCCACCTGTAGTGAAAGGTCCGTGTTTAATTTGAGTAGATCCTTTACGTATCTCTAAAGACTGCATACGCCCCATTGTTGGAGAATAATACGCAGCTGGTGATGCATATGGAGCCGGTGCAATAATAATACCATCCTCCATTACATTTAATTTTTCCATACGTAATAGACCTGTACCACGAACTCCGATATTAGGTCTTAAACCTAAACCATCTTCTTCCTGTACATAAACTCCGGGAATACGTGATACGACACGATGAATGTCGGTGTGATCAAATTGTTTTAATTCTGATTCTGAAACAACAGAACTTGGTCTAACAGATCTTAAGAACATACCTGATGTAATACTAGCAGCATCTGCTAATACATCCACAGCATCTAATGCTACAGGTTTGCTTGATAGTTCTACAGACACACTTTCATCATTGACTGATACGTTTTTATCTGCGTAACCAATTGCTGAAAATGTTGCTGTTGTAGGAACTATTGCAGTAAATATGAAACTACCATCACTACCACTTGTTGTACCTTTACCGTTTGAAAGAATAATATTAGCATCAGCAACAGGATTATTATTTTCATCTGTTACTACACCAGACACGGTAGTTTGAGCGAAAATTAAACTAAAGAATCCTAATAATATTGTTATGTTTTTTATCATTCCCATTTATATGCTATTGAGACTATATCTCAATATTATAATAGAAAGAATCTAGATGCAAGTATAATTGAGACTAAATCTCAATAGAAGCTATTTATTGATAATAGATCCGATAAAAATATTTGTTTGACGGGGATTTTCTGCATCCCGATTCGAAGAAAAAATAATTTTTCCATTTTGCGATATTACTGGAAATGAATCAAAAGTATCATTATTGGTTAAGCGCTGGATCTTTAAAGTATTTACATGAATCATGTAAAGTTCAAAGTTACTTCCAAAAGCATTATAGTCTTCTCTCCAATCATCCATATTAGATGAAAAAACAATATGCTTACCATCTGGATGCCATGATGGAGACCAGTTAGTAGCTCCATTATTCGTTAATCTTTTTTTATTAGATCCATCTCGTTTTGCCACATAAATATCTAATGGTACAGCGTCTATATAACGATTACTTAAATTGGTAGACCATTTTTCTTTTTCTTCATCATTACTAGGGTACCATGCACGCCATACAATACTATTCCCATCAGGAGAGTAAAATGCCCCTCCATCATAACCAAACTCTGTGGTAATGCGCTTTACATTACTACCATCATAATCCATTTCGTATAAATCTATATCCCCTTCACGCATTGATGTAAAAATAACTTTTCTTTCTGTTGGATGGATAGTGGTTTCAGCATTATATCCTGGAGCATTAGTTAATTGCATTGCAGTATCACCGTCCCATCTATAAATCTCATAATTTCTTAAAGGCCAAATATACTTGCGAGGATTGGGATGTTTATAAATTTTTGGACATTCAGATCCGTCTTTTATTGTTGAAGAAAAGAAAATAAACTCATTATCAAGGGCGTAATGTGCACAAGTAAAGGCTCCGTCTTTTATTGGAAATTCTCTGAGATTTTTACCATCTACATCTACCAAGTACAGCTTATCACACTCATTGCCGTCACGCTTAGATTGAAAGACAATCTGTGTTTCCTCTTGATTGAAATATCCTTCTCCATTATCACCCGTAAGAGTCAATTGTTGCACATTGGTAATTGTAAATGTCTGAGGCTGACTACATGAAAAGAACGAGAATGCAAAAACGATTAATAATTTCTGGACGTGTTGTCTCTTAAAATTGTACATCTAATATTACTTTTTCTTCAGCTCTTAACACTGTCACTTGAGCTTGATCGCCAGGTTCAATATTTGAAAGTGCTTCCATATATTTATAAATATCTACAATATCCATATCTTGGATTTTAATAAGAATATCTCCGTCTAATATGCCTGCCATTTTTGCGGGACGATTATCTATTACACTATCTATTTTGAGCCCCTTACCATCGTAAGCGTAATCGGGCATTACACCTAAAGTAACTTTCATTTTTGATGGAGATTGTTGCATTGTTTGTTGTTCATCTTCCATTTTTTCAAAAATAAGCCTCTCTTCAGAGTTAGCAAATTCAGAAACGATTGGCTCTACTACTTGAGAAATTTCCATCATTCCATCATAGTTGATTTTATCTTCATCATCTGTTGCTGTATGATAATCTGGATGAATCCCTGTAAAAAAGAAAAGAACAGGAATATCTTTTTTATAAAAATTATAATGATCTGATCGACTAAATATCCCTTTTCCTAAATCTATTATATTAATCTTAGAATTGACAAAAAATGGGTGAAGCTTCGATGAGAGATTCGTTGCAGATGGAGATCCGCCTAACTGCACGTTATTTTCTTCGTCCATTCTTCCAACCATATCTAAATTCACCATTAATTGTACTTTACTTAAATCGATTGTTGGATTATTGACGTAATGCTTTGAGCCTAAAAGACCTAACTCTTCTCCACCAAAAGTCATAAAAACTAATGTTCTTTTATGTGTGTTAGTCGAAGCAAATTTTTCAAATAATTCTAGAATCATTGCTGTTCCTGATCCATTGTCGTCTGCACCGTTATGAATCAATCCAAGTGTATTTTTGACGCTATCATAATGAGCGCCAATAACAACGTATTCATTTTTTAATTGTTCATCATTACCTGGTAAGGTCGCAATAATATTATATGTTTTAACTTTATTTTTAGGCTTAAGTCTGCTTTTTGCAACATAATGCTCTTGGACTTCAATCATTCTTTCTGTTGGTAGTCCAGCGTTAGTAAAGTGATTGACAATATAATCCTTAGCCAGCCTATCTCCTGGCGTACCAGAACTTCTTCCTCGCAATCCATCTGATGATAAATAAGTAATATGTGATTTAAAATCATCAATAGTAATATCATTTTTCGTGGTTTTAATCTCAGGAATACTAGCATTAGGCATATTGGTAGCACATGATGCTAAAAATAGAATAGATAGATATAATGTATATTTCATGGCCGAAAACTATAACAAATTAAAATAGATATCCAATCAAAAAATAGCTTAAGCAAAATATGATAGTTAAAATGATAATAAATAGGTTAAAATACTTATCCATCATTGCCTTAATAGCGTCTCCAAAAAACCATACTAGCGTACTAATCATATAGAAACGCAAACCTCGTCCCAGAATAGATGCAATAATGAATATCGGTAAATTAATAGAAAATGCACCTGCGCTAATAGAGAACACTTTATATGGAATTGGCGTAAATGCGGCAGTAAAGATTACAATAAAATTATAGGTTTCATATCGAATTTTGATATTATCAAATACTTCTGTGGTAAACCCAGGAACTATATTGAAGAAGAATTCTGCAACTGAGGAATATTCGCCTGGAGATGTCCACCAAAGGAAATATCCAATCATATATCCAAATATTCCACCAACAACAGATCCCAAAGTACACATAAAGGCATAGTAAAATGATTTTTTAGTATTCCCGATTGCTAATGCGATCAACAAAGGATCGGCTGGAACAGGAAAAAAAGATGATTCAGCAAAAGAGACACAAAATAAAATGAATACTCCATAGGCGCTCTCTGCCCATGATAAGACCCATTGATATAGATTTTTTAATGGATTCAACGTTTATCTTAGTCTTAACATCTTTATTGCTTTAATAAACTGGCCACCATTTGGATTAGCCGGTGTATACATTTGACAGAAATAGACTCCTGAACTTACTAAGTCCCCATTGTCATTGGTTCCATCCCATACTACTGATTTATAGCCAGCTCCTTGCTCTTCATCTACTAAAGTAGCAACAAGCTGACCTTTAATATTAAATACCCTTACAACAATATACTGAGTCGATGGAACATCATACTCTAATGTTGTAAATGATGTAAATGGGTTTGGATAATTTTGCTTTAACTCTAATACATCCGGTATCAATGCTCTTCCATCAATTTTTAAATTACCAATAGAACCAGACACTGCAGTTTGAAAGGATTGTCCATCTGTAGATATAACAGACCATGAACCTTCAGCAACGTTAATAGTGTCAGTTTGTGCTACTAAATCTTTTAATGCCCATGCTATTGAATTATCTTGAATCCATGTATCCATACTTAAGAAGTCTAAATCATTGTAACCAATCATACGATACTCAATATTATCACCATCTACGTCAACAGATTCTTCCCAAACAAACCTTAATGAGTCGTTTTGATTTTCTGGTGTAATAAATAAATATTCAGTTGATAAATATGCACCAGAACCATCTATAGCATTAAATACATACTCTCCTGTTGTAGTAAAAGATCCTGGTGAATCATTTATCGGTAATACTGTTGCATTAAATGATACTCTTGTCGAATCAATCCCGCCATCTGCTGTACCACCATCATCTCGAACAGTAACATATACTACAGAAGATCCATTACTATTTTCACTTGGTGATAAATCAAGTATAAATTGACCAGAACTAGGATTATTGACTACTAATGCAGGGAACATGGCTGTATCCTCCGCATATGCTGTTACAGTGACATTTTGAGCATTAACGTCTGCCCCGTAATTAACTCCAGTAATCTGTATACCAAGATTAGTATCTTCATTTATTTGCACATCTGATATTGTATCAATATTTGGAGGAGCATTAACAAATGTCACTGGTTTAATTTGATATTCAGAAGAATATTGACTTTCTTGTCCTTGTTGATCAACAGTAGATAGTTTATAATAATATGTTTTGCTTGTATCTAAACCTGTATCTGAAAATACTGAATTTGGATAACTTATTTCTGCGATTAAATTACTAGAAGAAGGAGTAAATAAAGCTTCTTCTGACCTATAAACTCTAACCTTAGAATTAGTATCAGCGCTAAGATCCCAAGAAAAAGTAATTGTTCCATCAACTGGAATTGAATAAGAAATATTAGCAGGCACGTCAGGTGCAGTATCATCGTGTGTAGGATTTAAAATATATAACCCTTCATCAATGCCTGTTACTACAACCGTTCCGCTACCATAGTAAGGATAATTACTCCAAGTGCCATCAAATGATGCATTATTATTTGATGGATATACATCAAAATATGCTGCTTCACTTGGATTATTTATATCAGAAATATCAAGAATACGTAATCCGCTTGTGTAATGAGACATATACACATAATCTCCAATAATATAATTATTATGATCGATAGATGGTGTTGGTCCAGTATAGGCTTTTTGTATTGTTGGATTATTTAAGTCTTCTACATTCCAGATTAATGTTCTTGTATTACCGATTCCTCCATTCATCTCATCTAGCTCATCATTTACGATAAAGTATCGATGATCTTCCGTTAACCATCCCTGGTGGGTATAATAGTTATCGTAACTACCAAGCCCAATAGTTTTAGCACCACTAGAATCATCTGATTTGGTGCTCAAATCTGCAATCCAAACATTGGTCTCATTAGAACCAAAACAGATCTCTTTCCCGACATATGCAGAATCCGGTCCATTATATACGACACATTGTACGTCATGAACATATCCCGTATTACTTCTTCCTGTAGAAGGATCAGACACGCAAGCTGATTTTGCTGGTAAACTAGGATTACTAATATCTACAATATGCAATCCTCCTGGACCGCAAGTGCTCGTACCTATAGCATATGCAAAGCCTGTATCTTCATTAATAAAAATATTGTGTGCATTACCAAATTCACCATAATGAGCTGTCTCAGAGAACGTAATGGGAGTACCACCGAAAGTTCTTAGTACTGTTAAGTCAAATACTTGCATACCATGACCGCTTGCCTCTGATACAATGAAAGCATAGTTATTATATACTTTAATATCGCGCCATGTAGAATTACTGCTATGTGTTGCCAATCTTCCCACATATACAGGGCTATCTGGTGCAGTAATGTCAACAAAAGATGTTCCATTACTCATACCAACAAGTGCATATTCTTTAGCAGTCACAGGGTCTGTCCATCCCCAAATATCATTCAAATTGGTATTGTTTCCTCCACCAATTTCTGTCTTATCCATAAATGCCATCAAGTCAATATTATTACAATCATAAGATCCCGCAGTACCTCCGGTACATTCTATTTTACCGCTAATAGATAAAACTGGTCCTTTTGTTGATAAATTTTTGAAAGATTGTCGAGTAGTTGATAGATTATTATATAGCACTAACTCATCTGCATAATAAGCATCTGTAATAAGCGCATCGTCAATTAAAACAACATTTCTACCAAAATAATCAGAACTATTATAGTTATTGTTCTTGATTACCTCTTTGAGTGCGAATTGATTGTTTAGTTTATTTTTATTATAGACATATAAATTAGATTGATTAAACGTGCTAATAATTAATTGATTGTCTAATTCGCTAAATCGATATCCAAAATAACTATTTTCTACTAAGTCGGAAGGTTGGATGGTATAAAAATTTGTCCAAGGACTTTCATCGGTTCTATTGTTGGTATCTATATAAGGATAAACAAACACCTTACCTTGACCGTCACTATCTTCTAGGGCTGAAATATAAATACTAGAATCTCCAACATGGACAGATTGACCAAAACGTCTGTTACCATCACTCTCCTGATCTTCTTGTTCGGGAGACAAAATATTAATGCCAGATACAATCCCGTTGTTAAATTCAACAAGATGTACAAATTCTTTTAATGATCCAATAAGTAACTTATTATTGTTAAACGACATAGATACTCCAAATCCGAACTTATCTGGACCGTCAGCATAACAACCCTCTACATCTCCTAAGTTGCGCACGTCAATCACTTCAAATGGTGTTGTTCGTGCATTATTGAAATTTTCAGACTCAGGATTAAAGTCATATACAAATACTGTACCATCATTGAAAAAAGGTGAGGCAATAGCAACATACTTATCGTCTAAAGCTACATTATATCCAAACTTTTGGGATTGACTAGGATCTGTCGTTGCGTTAGGGTTTTCAAATGTTTTTACTAATATCCATTCTCCTGTATAATCTTTACGATATAAGTATACCGCTCCGTTACCATCATCTGATCCTGGAGCACCTATAAGTAAATAATTATTATGCAATGCCATACTGAAACCAAAATCATCTCCAGATAATGGATTTGGCGATGTTAACTCTGCAGTTTTTTGCATCGAATCAATACCGCTATATAATTCATAAATATCTACTGTTCTAGACGTAAGCGATGAGAAAGTTTTAGCTGTTACTAGAAAATTATCTGATATCGCAATTGGAATATATCGCCCCCTGCTTAATATTTCAGCAGAGTGATCCTTACTACCAGTTGATGCAAAAATACTAGTTACAAGAATCGATGTAATAAATATATAATTTGAGATTTTTCTTATCATGACTATTGATATAAAGTATAAGAAAAAATCTGAAAAATAAGAAGGTGTTTAATTCTATTCTTCTAAATCAACATCTTCTGCTGCATCTAGATTCTCATCTAAAAATAATGATTTGTCGATGGCGGCAAAGAATTCTTTGAAGAATCTCATAGATCGCTTTCTTTCACTACCTCCAAAATTGATACGCAAAGATGATAAAACAGGTTCGGTTTCTGAAATAGGCTTTACTGTTAATGTGGCTGTAAGCTTATAGTCTTTGATAACCGTTTTTGTGCTGCCTCCACCACCTCCACTATCATCGCTGTCAGGCAAAATATCATCTAAAGCTATCAATGCACCGATTATAAGCAATGCGCCTAGTATTTTTCCGGCTGAAAACCCCTCATCATCTTCCTCTTCCTCTTCTTCAACTTTGCTAGCCGTAATTAAACCAAATTCCTCACTAAGAGTGTCAATAGTAAATCCAAGGTCTTGGAAGGCACCTATAGAAGATGTCATCAATGATTTTGTATCTACGGCATACTCTCTTGTTTCAACAGCGCGTTGTGCTGCAACTGATTTTTTCTTTGAGGAACTGGAGGAACTACAACTAACTAAAAGAAAATTAACAGCAATAAATAATGAGAATATTTGTTTTTTTGACATTTCTACTCAGTTTCTGTTTGAAGAAATAGAGATTGATCCATAGCAGCAAAAAAAGATCTAAAAAATAAATCAGAATATTTCTTTCCACCACTCTCAAAATTGACTCGTAATGATGAAATAAGAGGGTCTGAAGATACTTCTTTAACTGTGATAGTTGCTGATAATTTTAGTGGCATAACCAAAATGTCATCTGATCGCCCCTCAAATCCAAAAAGGCCTGCTACTATCCCTTCTAAAATACTTGGGTCATCCTCTATTGTCTGCGTTCCTTGAGTTCTACTTCCAGTAATTAATCCATAATCACTATTGAGAACGTCAATAGTGTATCCCAAATCTTGGAATGCTCCTACTGACGCAGTCATTAATGTTTTAGTATCAACATTATATTCTCTAGTTTCGATTGCTCGCTTTACAGCGGTTGTACGATCAGATGCACCAGGAGCACATCCTACAAATAGCAAGATAGCTATTAGAGTAAAAGAGAGAGATATGTTTCTCATTTAGTATTTAATGCTTTGATATTTATAGCTAGAAACAATTCCATTTGCATCAAATTTAACAATTAAGGTTAAATTTTTACTTGCAGTAGAGTTCTTGCTACGTCCGCCGCCAAAAATACCGAAGAAGTTTCCACTAGAACCCATCCCTGCTCCTGCTACGCTTGAAGACTCTGACTCTTGAGAGACTTTGTCATAAGTCCATGCTTCGCCACCGCCTTGAGTACTAGTCACTAGATTTGGAGATCCTAGCAATGCTACTACCTCAGATGAACTCATTCCTTCTGAAAGTTGAGCTTGAACCTTACCTAATGTAAAATCATTAGATTCAGCGGATGCGGTTGGTGCATTCATTGCACATGAAGAGATAAACAGACTTGATAAAACTAATATTTGTAAATATTTCATTTTTTCACCTTTGAGTTATTTGTTTATAATACTATAAACGATCACTTTTTGAATATTGTTCCTGGTATTATGAATAAAATATAAGTGCGTTCACTAAAAGAACCTATACTAAAAATTGATAGCTTCGACGTAAAGAGCCATCACTTGCTTAGTAACATCTCCTACTTGACCATTACCCACCATATTTCCATCAATAGATTGTACTGGAATAACTCCTCGATTAGCTGATGCAATAAAGGCTTCTTTGTATGAAGAAATACTATCGATAAACATGTCAGTTTCTTCTGCATGAATTTTCTGTTCTTTAAAGATACTGAGCAATACGAGTCGAGTAACACTTCGCAAGATTTTTCCATCTGCTTTAGAAGTAATAATCTTACCATCATTTTCTACTGCAAAAAATGAAAAAGTAGTTCCTTCTAAAATTCTATTATTGCTTATATATAGTGCCTCATCATATTCACCATTCTGTACCAATGCTTGTTGCGCTTTAAGGCCCCCAAAATAGTTATATGGCATTTTTAACTCTCCACCATCAGGGCGTTTATTCTCAAAGAATCCTATAGCAATGCCATCCTGATAATATCTTTCTGGCAAAATCTTTATTGGAGTAATAACAACAAACAAGTCTACTGGACTATCGGAAATAAGCCCGGAAATATCAGTAGCTTTTGTTCCAGCGAATAATATCATAATATTGCATTCTGATTCATTAAAATTGTTATGATTTAATGTTTCATTGATAATATCATTAATCTCTTCACGAGACTGCTTTACAATCATATTCATCGTTTGTGCATTCGATAACACCCTATCAAGGTGGTGATCTAAGAAGACGGGTTTTCCTCCATTAACTGTCTTTAGAAAAGTAAATACTTGATACCCCCTAATAACACCTAAGAAATTATCAGAAATACTTAGACTTACCTCACTAGTAGGGATCAACTTGTCTTTTGCGAACGAAATGTGACTCATAATTGTTACATAATTTATTTAAAAATATTGTTTATAATAGTGTATATTTCAAAATGCCATATAAAATATTCCAATTAATCATATTATGTGTTCTCATACTTAATTGTTCCAATGAAAAAAAAGAAATATCGGATATCTCTCAAGAATCTTTGGTTGATAGCTTAAAAACAACAAACACCTCTTTTGAGGAATGGTTTTCAGAAGTTGACGATCAGATTGGCGTAGATGATGATTATTATTTTGAAAAAAATATCTATCAAGTAGTTGACAATGTTTATGTGGCTATTGGGTATGGTTTAGCAAATTCTATCTTAATTGTTGGGGATGGTAGTAATATTGTTATTGATGTTACTGAAAGTGATATGCTGGCAGCAGAAATTCGAGAACGATTCGAAGAAATTTCTGATCAACCAATTGAAGCTATTTTTTATACCCATTCTCATGTAGATCATTGGAGAGGAGCTCTTCCTTTTGTTGATGAAAATACAGAGATATATGCTCATGAAACCTTCAAAAAAGGCTTTTATGATCAAAACAATTTATTAAAACCTATCTTAACAGAAAGAGGAATGAAACAATTTGGCTTCTTCCTACCTAAAGAACAACAACAAGGACATGGCTTAGGCTTTACTCTTGCTTTTGACTTCGAACAACCTCCTGTAATATACCCTACGGTTTTATTAGAAGGCAAAAAAAATATACTTACCATTGCTGGAGTTACGTTAGAAATAGTTCACTCTCCAGGTGAAACTGATGATCAAATTATTATCTATTATAAAGACAAAGAAATTGTCTTCTCAGGTGATAATTATTACATGCGCTTTCCGAATCTTTATACAATAAGAGGAACATCATATCGCGATACTTATAAATGGTATAAATCTGTTGATGAAATGCGTGCATATAATCCAACATATCTTGTCAGTTCGCATGGACCTTTTCTTTCCAGTAAAAAGGAAGTACAGGATCGTTTAACTATTTATCGTGATGCAATTCAATATGTTCATGATTATGCTATACGAGGAGCAAATAAAGGCAAAACACCAGATGAACTTGTAGAAGAATTTGAATATCCAAAATTCTTTAAGGAAAATTTTGATTTACGTGAGAAGTATGGTAAAGTTTCCTGGAGTATTCGAAATGTATATAACGGATATTTAGGATTCTTCGACGGAAAAGCAGTAAATTTAGAACCCCTATCTACAAAAGTACGTAGCAAAAATATTTTTAAAATCATTGGAAGTAAAGATAACTTATTAACATTGATCAATGAAGCATTGGAAAATAAAGAATTTCAATGGGCTGCAGAATTATGTCAAATTGGATCAATTAATTTTCCAAACGACAATGAAATTAAAAACCTTTATTCGCTATCTCTTCAAGAGCTTTCCAAACAAGAAACTAATCCTATTGCAAGAAATTACTATCTATCAGAGGCTTATGAAATTAATGGACAAATTATACCTGACTTAACTTTCAATCTAACAGAAAATCAAATCCGTCAAATTCCTATAGAGACTATTTTTGAAGCAATGCCACCAAGATTAAATCCCACTAAAGCTAATAATAAATTTATAACTGTTGGATTTAATATGAGCGATACTGGTGAAAAATTTGGTATCATAATTCGCAACAATATCGCTGAAATTGTTCATTATATACCAGAGAATGCTGAAATCATTGTTACTGTTGAAACATCAACATGGAAAGGTCTTATTATGGGAATTACAGATGCTAAAAGCGCAATAACTTCTGGAAAATTGAGCGTATCTGGAAATTATTTAAAATTTATCCAGTTCTCTACTATGTTTGATAAAGATTAATCAATAATCAATTATCGTAATTACTTCACCATACTTCTCTGCAAGTTTCTTAGATCCGCCTAAATGTGGCAAATCAATCAAACATAACGTATGGATATCGGTTGCACCCAACTCTCTGCATAAATCAGCTGTAGCTGTTGCAGTACCACCGGTAGCAATTAAATCATCTACTACTAGAATTTTATCTCCAGAACTAATCGCATCTTTATGAATATGAACACTGTTTGTTCCATATTCTAACGTGAAATGCTTCTCTGCAGCCTCTCTAGGAAGCTTACCCGGCTTTCTTGCTAGAATAAATGATTTAGATAGTGCGTAAGCAATTGGTGCTGACCAGAAGAAACCTCTAGATTCCACACCAACTACCTTATCAAATTCTAGATGAGCAATCTTCTCTATCATCAAGTCAACTGTAGCTTTAAATGCTATAGAATCTTCTAATAGAGTTGTGATGTCTTTAAATACTATCCCTTCGATAGGATAATCTTGAACTATAGTAATCGTCTTTTTTATATCGTCAATATGCATAAATATTGAGCCAATTATACTACAATTTACTTGAATTTCAAATGAATATTACTAGTTAAAAACTTTCTTTAAAAGCTATAGCCGATATCTAAGAATACATTATTAAATTTACCAGGATTATGATCTTTAAGCCCTCTATAAACACCAAAATTTATACCAATTTTTTCATTCAATGCATATCCAGCTCCTAAAATAATTCCATAATCATTTTCATCAAATCCAAATCCGGTTGAAAACTCAATATCTTCTTCACCTTCTTCTAGTCCATCAAAACTAAAAGTTGCTTTATCTTTAATGTTAATGCCAATCATTGGACCTACCCATAAATTAAATCTATCTGACATGGTATAATTTACAGAGGCCCATAAATCTAGATAAGTAATTAATATATCAACATCAAAAGCTAGCTCTCCTGTAGCTCCTTCATCTGAATCATCTTCTATACTGTGAGAGCTAGTACCACGATGACCAAGCTCCGCTCCAATGGTGACAGGCAATGTTCCAATTGTCCAATCCGTATTTTTCCAAACACCGATATAAAATGAACTCAAACGATCGCTAGAGTAACTGTCAAGTTCTTCATCGCTTGCATCATCTTCCGCACCTGAAATTTGCATAGACTGAATCCCTCCATAGACACCCCACCCATTAGACAATGTTTCTTGATAGGCTTCTTGGGCAACAACTGCCGATGAAAACATAAATAAAAATGTTAATATATATCTCATAACTAGTTCCTTTCGCTTGGAATATTATATTTTTCACAAAGACCTGATAAAAATCCCCATAACATATGTACTGTAGACATCCCTGCTTCTTCTGCAAGTTTTCTGTCATCATCAGACAATTGGTTCATTAATATAGCACTTTGTTCGCGATGTTCTACATCGGCGTCTTTATGTACCACAAAATATTCTAAACCTTCATCGGATGAAACATTGTAATGATCCACCAACCCTTTAATCTTAGTATCCGCAATTTCAGGAACTTGACGTTCATAAGCATACAAAGCACCCAATCCTTCAGCATAGCTAGATCTTGCAAGTCTGAAGAAGTTTGCAATCATATCTTCTGTATATCCTGCTTGTTTGATTGTTTCAAGATCAGATTCATCTGCTCCTACTGCTAAGGCAAATTGCTTCCATAACATTGGGTGATCCTTCTCAAAATCTTCTTCATCGCTTAGATTATCCAATAAGATTTTGCGCTGCTCAATATCTTCGCATAATGAATGTGTTGCACTGATATAGCGTGGAAATGCTTTAATATGCTGATAATACTGCTCAGCATAATCTTGTAAAATTTCTTGGGTTAATTTCCCGTTATTCCATGCTACATAGAATGGGTGTTTTAATAGATGAAACTCATCAAGTTTCTTGTCTAGTTGTTTTAGATACATAAAGTATATCTCCTTTATATTGATTTTTTTAGTTGGCTACCTAAATCAATCTATGTATAAATAAATCAGAATTCAATTATCATATATCAAATAAGAAGATCTTAATCAAAAGTAAGATTAAAAATGTGGGCGATGAGAGATTCGAACTCCCGACCCTCTACATGTCGAGCAGATGCTCTAACCAGCTGAGCTAATCGCCCAAATTTTCAAACTATAGCTTAACCTGTAACTTTTACAATTAACTTGTCAAACCATTTGTCCGATAATATACTTCTCATTGTTAAAAGTATCCAGCTATATGCACCAGCCGAATACCTTGTTTTAGGATTTTTAGCACTTATTGCTTTTTCAATGACTCTCGCTATTACTATCGGATCAGAATAATCGTCAAAGCTGTTTTCTTCTGAATCATCTGGAGAACCATAGAAATTTTTATATTCTGAGTTTTTACTATACTTTTCATAATATTTCGCTGAAGCATTACTGATGTTTGTTTTGATTAAGCCTGGCTCAATGATTACTACATCTATTCCAAACTGTTTCACTTCTAATCTAAGTACATCAGACCAACCTTCAAGAGCATGTTTGGATGCAACATACCATCCCAAAAGAGGATTATATACTTTACCTAATACTGAAGAAATGTTGATAATAGTTCCACTTCCTTGAGCTCTCATATGCGGCAATACTGCTTTAACAGTTCTACCAATACCAAATAAATTTACTTCAAACTGATACATCGCATCCTCCATTGATACATCCTCAATAGCACTGCCAACAGCAATTCCAGCATTGTTCACTAATACGTCTATTCTACCCTGTTCCGCAATTATTCTTGAAATAGCATTGTCAACGTGCTCTTGATTTGTAACATCCATCTCTAATGCTATACCACCAATATCATTTAGATATAGATTTTCATTCACTAAAATATCTCCACCATAAACAATATGGCCCTTATCTAATAAATATTTAGCTGTAGATTTACCGATTCCGTTAGCAGTTCCAGTAATCAATACAACCTTTGGTGTATTTGCTGATATAAATCCAATCATTAGAAATAAAAAAAATATCTTTTTAAACATTGTAAGCTCCTTTATTTGTCTTTTGAATTAATGATAAGCCAAGCAAAAAAATGCATAAACTTATTTAATACTTTTTCAAACATCTTTTGAGTGCCAATATGCCAACCCAATAAATAGTAATTGGAATGGAAGTCTCCCCCATGCAAATGCCGGTGTAATATCCATTGCTTCCCCATTAGTCAATGCAAGATAGATATTAGCTGGAAATACTGCAATTAAGAGGAAAATAAGCCCCCACGCAGCATAATATCGTGTTTTAGGTATCAACAGTAAGAAACCAAATAAAACTTCGAAAAATCCGCTAATATAGACTGATGCTAAATGAAACGGAAAATTAGGTGGCATAATTTGTACAAACCATTGTGGCTCAATAAAATGTTTCACTCCTACATTCATATAAAAACATGCCATCAATACAATAGTTAATAACTTAATTTTTTTCATTATACTGATATAGATCCTTTTCGAAAATCTGTTTTTCCGATACGAACATTTACTAATACTGGATGTCCATTTCTTGCATCTTCTTTTGCTTGCAATAATACACTTTCTAATTCATTTGGATCCTCTACAGCATACCCTTTTCCACCATAGCCAATTGCTACCTGATGATAAGCGGTATTTGCAAGATTTGTACCTATGGGACTTCCAAGCATGTCAACTTGTTCTCGAGCAATTTGTTGCCATGAAGCATCATTTCCTACAATGGCAATAACCGGCAACTTATGGCGAACAAATGTATCAAATTCAGCTAAACTAAATGCGCATGCTCCATCACCATAAATAATCCAAACTTCTTTATCTTTATATGCGCTTTTTGATCCCAAAGCAAATCCACCCCCAACGCCTAATGTTCCAAATGGGCCTGGATCCAACCAACTTAAAGGTCCTTTAGGGCGAACAACATATGATGCTGTACCTACAAAATCTCCACCATCTGCTATTAAGATACTACTATCATCTAGAAGGTTGTTAATTGTAGTACATAATTTGATAGGATTAACAAAATCCGTTGTCATTTCAGATTGTTGTATAATTTCGTCATCGCGATTCTTTTCAAGAACATTTAACTCTTTTAACCATTCTGTGCATTTTGGAGGATTAATCACTTTAGCAATTTCACACATTGCTCGTGTTGGATCTCCATGAATTCCAATAAATGGTTTTCTATTCTTTTTCATATCTGTTTTGCTTTTATTAATCGCAATAATCTTTGCATTTTTATTAATAGAAGATCCATATCCTAATCGAAAATCTAATGGCAAACCTATAGTTAGTACGACATCAGCATTCTTTAAAGCATGTTTACGATTATGACGCATAAAAAATGTATCATCTTCGTTAAAACATCCTCTTGACATGCCTGATGTATAAGTAGGAATAGAGAGTTTGTTTAAACTCTTAATAAACTGCGATAGATCCTCTTTATTTTGTGTTACTTGATTTCCAAGCAATATAAGAGGTTTTTTAGCATTTACAATTGCTAATGCTGCATTATCTATATCTTTTTGTCGTCCAAGTAATCTTGTCTTTTTTCTAATTTTTATCGATGATTTCCTATCAGAAAACATATTATTTAAATGTCGATTTACATACCATGTCATTGCTTTGCCTACAATCCCATTAGATGGCAATTGATTTGCATGCTGTTCTCGAATAGTCTCCTCTGGATACAATAAATCAATAGGTAATTCTACAAATACTGGACCAGGAACCCCTGACATTGCTGTGTTTAAAGCATTGGTAAGTGATGGCACTATATCACGCGTTTTACTGACGCGTACAGCAGACTTAACATGAGGTTTTATTAAGGCCATTTGATCAATATCTTGTAAAGATCCCCTGCCACGTAAAAGTGTTGCTGCTGCTCCACCAATCAATATTAATGGTGATTGTGCTAATTGAGCATTCTTAATTGCGGTAATAGTATTAGTCACTCCGGGCCCAGCAGTAACTATAGCAACTCCTACACTATCAGTCAACCTAGATACAGCGTCAGCTGCAAATACTGTTGAAGCTTCATCGCGAACTTCTATAATATCAATTCCTTCTGATTCACATCCAACGAGAATTGGAGATATATGTCCTCCACATAATGTAAAAACAGTATTGATATTATTATTTGTAAAAAAAGAACTTACACTAAAACCTGCATGCATTTTAGATGTCATAAATAATTAACTTTTGATTGCTGCAACCTGGTTAGGTTCAGGTACTGTTAAAAGTGACGAATAAATAGAATCATCCATTAAAACTTCTAACGCTTTAATGACTACTTTATCGTCTTTAAGATATAGTTCATATTTTCCATCATTTCCATCATAGTAGAAAGCAAATTCACCTAAAATCATTCTCTTAATCACGTCATTTTCAATCTCAAACATTTCTGATTGATTTTTATCAATTTGTCTCTCTATGACACTGAAAGCATTTTTTAAGAAAATATTATCCTTATCTTCTTTTGATAATTTCTCTTTTGCTGTTTCTAGATCTTCTTGCCCATCAACATAACCTTTAATGTCGCTATCATTAATAAAAGTCTTAAAATTTTTCATTAAACTATTATCAGCTATTACGTCATCAATAGTTGTATATTGATCGCTAGATTGTTGTACAAATCGGAAAAAACCTCCATTTCTTAGAATAGAAGCTGCTAATGGGTAAGAGCCTTCATCTTTTACTATGACATCTGGTGAAATACCTCCACCGCCCAAGACAGTTCTTCCTCCCATTGTTTGATATAATGAATCTGCAACTAAACTGTTATCTGCTATTAATTCTTCATCTATGAATTTTCGTTTTTGAATAGAACGACCACTTGGAATATAATATTTAGAATTAGTAATTTTTAAAGCAGTATCTTGATTGATTCCTATCACAGTTTGAACTAATCCCTTTCCAAAAGACTGATCTCCTAAAACAACAGCTCTATCATGATCTTGTAAAACTCCAGCAACAATCTCGCTTGCTGATGCACTACCACCATTAATCAACACTGCTATATCTATCGAGTTTGGTATAAATGAACTATTTAATGACTTATAATTTTTTAGACTTCTTCCTTTTCGCCCTTTTGTTGAAACCATCTCTACGTCTTTTGGTAAAATCAAATCTAAAATGTCTAATGAAGAGGACAATAATCCGCCTGGATTATCTCTTAAATCAATGATAATATTATCAGCACCTTCACCCATCAAAGACAGTAAAGCGTCTCTGGTTTCGCCTAGAGTATTATTTGAAAAATTTGTAATTCTAAGATAACCAACTTCTGGATTTGCCATCCCATAGTAAGGAATATCTTTGATTGTAATAGTATCTCTAGTGATAGTATAATCTTCTGTCTCACCTGTGATTGGTTTTTTAATCGTTAATATGACGTTTGTTCCTTTATCACCTCTAATTTTATTAGTAGCTTCTTTTAATTCTAACCCCTTAGTAGACTCTCCATCGATATTCATAATCTCATCACCCGTAAAAATACCAGCACGTGATGCTGGAGATCCTTCAATAGGACCTACAACGGTTAACTGATCTTCATACATATATATTTGAAGACCTACTCCACTAAATTCACCATCTGTTTTAATCGCTAAATCTTCTAAATCTTTTTCTTCATAGTATTCCGTGTATGGATCAAAATTTTCTAACATAGATTTGATAATTCTAGAGGTTAACTTTGGCACATCAAGCTCATGAACATACTCTGTTAATAAATATTTATATACCGTCATAATCTGTTGTTGTGATCGTGCAATATCACGATAAACATCCAGTTGCTGACTACGCAATATTCCAAAAAAACATACTACCAGAACCATAAAAATAATCGATGCTTTTTTTAAATATCTCATAAACTAAATTTTTCCTTCATTACGATCCATATATCTTCAAAAACTTTATCAATAGATTGTTCCCCATTAATTAAAATTACTCTCTCTGGCTCTTTGGTATTCATGGCCAAATATTGAGCGCGCACTCTTTGTTGGAAATTTGCACCTTCTCTTTCAATTCTATCTCTTGAAACAGACATTCTTTCATTTGCTTTTTCGACAGGAATATCAATAAAAAATGTGATATCAGGTTTTAACGTATATGTTCCAAAATTGTTTATTGCTTCTAATGCATTAACACTTAAACCTCTTCCACCGCCTTGATATGCTAATGTAGAATCTGCATATCGATCGGCTACAACCCATTTTCCATTAATAATATGAGGTAAAATAACCTTGTCAGTAAGTTGTGCTCTACTTGCAATCATAAGTAATGCTTCAGCACGATCTGACATAGATTCTTCAGCATGAAGTAATAATTTTCGAATAGATTCAGATATAGGGTCGCCGCCCGGCTCTCTAACCGTCAATGCTGATATCTCAGTTTCAAAAAGTTTTTCAACTAATTTGTCGGCTTGCGTAGATTTTCCGCATCCGTCAACGCCCTCAAGCGTAATAAACTTTCCGTTAGAAATAGATTTTGTCATGATTTCTTCCAATAATAATTACTAATTCGCCTTTAATTTTCTTTAATTCAAAAAATTCTATTACACTGCTAAAATTACCTCTAATAATTTCTTCATACAACTTTGTTAATTCTCTAGCAACAACAACAGGTCTTTCACCTAATGTTTCCTTTAATTGAATTAACGTCTTCATTAGTCGGTGAGGACTTTCAAATAATACTATAGTAGTGTCTAAATTTTCTAAAGAAGAAATTTTCTTCTGTCTTCCTTTCTTTGTTGGTAAAAACCCTATAAATGTAAAAGCGTCTGATGGTAACCCTGATGCACTAACAGCAGTAGTCAAAGCAGATGCTCCTGGAATTGGAACAATATCAATACCTTCGCTAATACATTTTCTGATTAAACTATATCCAGGATCGCTAATAGTTGGTGTTCCAGCATCAGAAATTAATGCAACATCTTTATTGTCATTTAAAATATCTAAGACGCGAGCAATTTCCTTATCACTACTATGATCATGATAGCTATATAATTTTGTATCAATATCGTAGTGATTGGTTAATTTTTTTGAGGTTCGCGTATCTTCTGCAAAAACACAATGAACATTCTTTAGAGTTTCTACTGCTCGGAATGTAAAATCTTGTAAATTGCCGATTGGTGTAGCAACGACAAATAATTTACCTTTACCTGACATTATGCCAACTTATTTAATGCGCGCTTAAAACAGTCCATTCCAAAATCAATATCTTCGGTCGTAACATTGAGATGTGGTCTAAAACGTATTGAATAATTTCCAGAACCTAATAGAATTGAGCCTTCATCCATAAGAAGCTCTGATAATTTGTCTCTTTTGTCACTTGAAGGCAAATCAAAGGCACAATACAACCCTTTTCCTCTTGCATTTGATACAAGACCAGGGTATTCATTTTGAAGCTCTTCCATGCTGTTTAAAAGGTATAGTCCATTTTTAGCTGCTTGATCTACTAAATTATCTCGTTCAATCAGCTCTAAATAAATAGTTAATCGTACCATATCAACCAAACTTCCACCCCATGTAGAATTAATACGACTTGATTCTTGAAACACATTACCTTCTACTTCATCTACGCGAGTGCTAGCAGCAATACCGCAAACTTGTGTTTTCTTACCGAATGAGATGATATCAGGTTTAGCTGATAACCCATCTCCACAGTCACATTCAGACTCACAAACTCCTGATGAGAAATGTTGGTGTGCCCACATCTTTCCTGTGATACCAATACCGGTCTGTACTTCATCATAAATAAGCATAATATCGTTTTCGTTGGCAATCTCTCTTAATGCCTGCATAAACTCGCATCTGAAATGATTATCTCCGCCTTCGCCTTGTATAGGCTCTAAAATAATAGAAGCAATATTATCTGGGTTTGCAGCAATAGCTTCTTTGATTTCATGCAATGATTGTTTCTCTAATGCTTGAACGTGCTCTAAATTATCTTTTAAAGGAAATGTAATCTTAGGGTTGCTGACTCTAGGCCAGTCAAACTTTGGAAAATACATTGTCTTTCTTTTATCTGGAGAATCAGTTAGGGACATGGTGTATCCTGTTCGTCCATGAAAACATTGCTTAAAATGAAGAACCTTCTCTCCTTTAGCGCTACTTCCTTTTGCTAGATTCTTTCTACGTTTCCAATCAAATGCAACTTTTAAAGCATTTTCAACTGCCAGACCGCCACCCTCTATAAAGAAAGTGTGTGGTAAATAGTCTGGTTGAGCTACACGTTTAAAGGTTTGCATGAATTCTGCCATCTCTTGAGAATAAACATCTGAATTTGTTGGCTTGTTAATTGCAGCAAGACGCAATCTTTCGGATTGTTCTAAAACATAAGGATGGTTATATCCGACAGACAAGGATGCAAACATAGAAAATAAATCTAAATATTCTTTACCACTAACCTTATCAACTAACCAGGATCCATGTGATTTTTCTAAATCGATAATTGGAGACATTCCATCTGCAAGAATACTTTGGGAAATTACTTTCCTAATATCCGCTTTATTCATTTATTAACCTTCCTTTTTTTCAGGATTTTGGAATGACCAAAAACCTAGTATAACTACAATAAACAACATCATCCAAAACGTTCCATAGTTATAATCAGAAGAAGAAAATAAAATTAGATCGTTAAAACGACCAATTAATAATGAAATACGTCCCATAACCGCAAAACCAAATGATGCTCCAAAACTGATCATTAAGAAATAAATTCCTAATCGAGTAAATTTTCCATAAGAACCAGACTGTTCTCTTGAGAAATAAAAATACATTAATGCACTAATTGTACCTACTAAGATAACAATATTATTAAATACACTATCTCCTGACATATTAAAGAATGGTAAAGAGCCACTGAATATATCTACGGCACTTGCACTGATTTGACTCAATACATTAGAGTTTAAATAGCCATACGCCTTTAATCCAGCTGCAATTCCTACTGTGTAAGCGATACCCCATCTTGCCATCCAATTAAACTGCCTAAAGATACTAAGCAACATCATTATGCCTAATAACAATGGAAAGAAATAAAGCACATTAAATTCATGATTAAAGTCAACCTCTGCAATAAATGCAAGAGGACCATCTTTAGGAAATAGTCTTCCAAATAGGTTAGGATAAATTTGTGTCCAATAAAAAGTAGCTGCCCAATAAGCTGCTGATACACCAACAAAAATGTGTTCTGCAATCTTATAAAAAGGATTATCTCTATATAGATAAGATAAAATACCTAATGTTAAAAATGCTGCAATCCATGCACCGAGAATTGTAGAAAATGCCATACTAATATTTCCTCTCTCTTCTCTCTGTTATAAAATATGCTAGATTACCTAAAATGATAAATAATACAATAACCAGATGCGCAAATGATTGTGCAGCCATTCCTTGAATTGCAATACCTGGCGTACCAATCAATTTTTCGTACTCTGCTGCTCCTGGCATTCCAGCAAGAATTCCTTTTACTTGTCCACTTTGAACATAAGGCATCACTTCATTTACCTGAATTGATGTTGTCCCAGATGATAGTGGTACACCAGTTGGATCTCCACCATATTGAACCCATTCAAAAGTACCTGGATATCCAGCAGAACCAGTAAAAATAAATTGAAAATCTTTTAAATTATTTACATCATCCATCATAGGTATATCTGAAAGCATTGTTCCTTTAGAGTCTACGGTATAAACCTTGCGTAAATCACTAGCAAGACCCTTAACAATCGCCTCATTTCCTGGTCTAAAACCTAATAATACATAGTCTTCATATTCTACTAACTCAAATTCTTTATTAATCTCCTCCAGTGCATCAAGAGCCATATATAGTCCATCAGGCCATAAACAAGTAATATAGATCTGATGGTCTTTGCGTAAAAGCTGTCTCATTACTCCCAATGTCATTGGATGAATTTCAGGTTTAGTACTTGGACCATAATCAAATGACATCAATATTTTTGAATTTGCAGGAATTGCTTCAATTGCATTATAAACTTTTTCAGTAGTTGGTGTCGTTCTAATTGGTAGGTCTATTGGACGCAAAAGTGGTAGAAATACTGCTAAACCAATTAATATGAAGATAAATCTTCTATCAATAGAACCAAACCTTAATATCATATCTTCTAAGAATTTCATTATTGGTCACCTATATATGATTTTTCTAATCCAAATATGTAACGTAAGCTAGTTACAATAATTCCTAAACCAATCCCAATCATGATTGCCCTTGCTCCAGCTAAATTGGGAACTGTATAAATCCACTCTTGCAGTGATGGTAAGAAGAATATTGCAGGTTGGGTTGGATTCCAATCCATACTCATACCTAATGCAGTAACACCTAATAAACCTAGAACAAAGGAACCAAAAATAAGTTTGCGGTCCTTGAAATAAGTATTCATGAAGATTGTCCCAACAAACACTAATAAATACATTACCATCCAAGGTGTAATTAAACTGCCTACAGGTACTCTACCTAACATGATAATAATACCAGCTAACAATAATAGTGTAGCTTCAAAATTTCTTGCTCTAAATGCACGATATGAAGCTGAAGCAACATAAAATGCAAGCAATGCAAACATGGTTGCAGATAAAGGAGTAAAAATACTGTCAAACATCCATTTAAATAAACCGCCTTCTGTGGAAATATGTGCTCCCCATTCCACTGCTCTCACAGCTTCTGAAGATCCAGATACTAAGATAGCTTGTTCAGCTGCCTTTTGTGTAAAGTATACATCTTCACCTACAAAGAAAGCTCCTTTCATAAAGAAACCAATTGTAAAAGCAAAAAAGAACGATGCAATAGCAACGACACTATATTGCCATCCTGACTGTCTTTTTACTACCTTTAAAAATTGTAATTTTAATAAGTTTAATGCTCCAAGGAAAATTGCAAAACTTGCAATAATATCATACCACTGAGTCGCGTCGTCATTTACAAATGACTCAATTGACTCGTTCTCGATAAACCATCCAAATAAAGTTAAAGATCCAAAAAATGCAACAATTCCGATTGGGATATATCTTTTTAATAACATTCTATAAACCCAACCATGTTAGAAGATTAAAACTAGTGAATCCTAAATCAGATAAGGCTCGTGATAATAAAGCAATCCCAATAAAACTAATCAACATAAGTTTTACCGTATCTTGTGTTTTTACCCCTGCAATTAATTCAGGTTTTCTTGAAAGATACGCGCTTGCTGCAAAATACTCTTCACCCATCAATGTATAGTCACAAGCAGTCACAAAGAAAGGGATTTGCGCTTGAGATGCAGTACCTGCAATCTGAATTGCACCAATACTATTACCAGTCTCTGCAAATAGCAACGATTCTGCATAAAACTTACCCATATACATACATGCAGCTGGTTTATCTCTTTGCATTATACCGTTTACCCCTGCCGCATAAGCAAACTGATCATCCGTAACATAGTGGACCATATCTTCATTAAACATCTCTGGACGTCCTTGTGTTAAATAAGCTTCTTTACAAGATTCTCTAGCAGCTTGCATTACAATAGATCTTGCAACAGGAACATCTAGGCTTGTTTCGTATTGTGCGGTCATTTGAGCTACATGACCTAAAATAATGACACCAGCAACAGTTTCCACCTCATTCATGTCCATAATACCTGGAACATAAAGAATAGGTCGGCCCATTTCAGTAGAACGACCAACGGCTTCTTCTACTGCTTTTAATCCTGGAATAGTACGTAAAAAAATTGAATCAGTAGAAATTCTAGCTTCCTTAACTTCATTTAACATTACCATTATAATAGTAAGTAAAAGAGTAAACATTACTGCTCTGTCTGATTGAAAAATATGAACAGAATCTGGAAGTTGAGTCAAAGCAAATGTAAAAAGAGCAATACCTAAAAATCCTAAAGAGTATGTTTTCATTCGCTTGTTATTCATTTTTACCTAATCTTTCTAATTCACAAATTAAAAATTCTATGCTGGAATGCTGTTCAAATAATTGAGCAGCCCTATAATAACCATCTGTTTTGACAAATGCACTAATTATTGGCCCAAAAAATACCATTGTTTGGCTTCCAATGAAATTTAACGGCTTTACCATCTCCAAAAAAAAGATTGAAGGAGTTATTAGTTTTAACCCTACTATCTTATTAGCAAGTTTTGATAGGAAAGCTTTGTCAGAATTGGTTAATATATAACTCACTGCAATTCAACCATTTCAAGATTTGCTCTTGGGATAAGAGTGTCTATTCCATCTATAGAAATCTCAGCTACTCTTACCATTGTTTCTGATTCCATCTTCTTTAATTCTGATGGCAAGGAACTTACCGTTCCAATCTTTCCAAAATTCGGTGAACGAATCACTCTAACAGTACTGCCTTCTTGAATACCTTCCGGTTCTTTAGAGAAAGAATCTTCTGATTCAGACTCGCTGTTTATAGGAATTACAATCTCAGGACGAATTACACCTGCTCTTATTTGTGTTGCACCATTCACTGACGCTTCATTTCCATGATTATTTTTTAACAAATCAAATGTAGCATCACTCATTGGAATAGATCCATAGCCTTCTGTAACAATTAACGCTGTAGGTAATTGTTCTGTGCCCGTAATCGCTACACCTAAATCATACCCTAATACTGCTTTTAAATCATAATAGTTAAATCCACCTACTACTATTGCAGCCACATTACAGCTCATTGCTTTTTTATAAGCTTCAAGACTAAGAAATGATCCGCCTATTAAAATTTTTCCTGCCATTTCTTTTGTAATTTGATCAGGTGTTAATTCATCGGAACAACTATTAGATATTAATACTAGTTCTCCTCTTTTTTCACCTGCAATTCCGAAAATACCTTGAATAAACGCTGCATTAGATTTTAAGATAATTCCTTCTTTCTCAATCACTTCATCTACGATACCACTTACATAAGCATCTACCTCTACTGGTATAGGCGCTTCTCTTACTATAACACGTCCTGTGCTTTCTGATATGGATTCAATTGTTCCATCGACAGGAGATTCAACTGAAGATTTAAACATACCAAAAACCCCTGCTGTTTCAGCAATCATATCGCCTTTTTTAACACTATCACCTTCTTTAACTATCAAACAATCAACTACATCTCTAGGTTCAATATTTAAGATATTATTTACTTTTAACATCTGAACATTACCGGGAAGATTAGTAGAAGCAACGATAGTATCTGGAGTTAGCTTATCACCTTTTTTTACAAGCACTTGACCTTTTAGAGGTAAAATGCGCTCTTTTTTAAAGAGTGTCCTTTGTAATACTTTTAATCCAGGTGTATAGGAATGTGCCATTAAAATAAATCTCCTTTAGGATATTCATCTACTGCATTAGACCAATTCAATAAACTATCAATTCTTTCTGATGGATCAGCTGATAATGTAATTGGTCTGTTACGTCCATCAAAAATCAAACCAACCACTCCTCCGTATATAATAGAATCAACTGGTTCTCCTTTTCCAGCACCAATATCTACTCCTCTTGATGGCACTATATGAACCTTTACTTCTTCGTAAGGAACTTCAAGCATTTCCAATGAACCTTCTAAAATTTCTATCTCTTTTATTGACCCATCTTTAAAGGTCAATGACACCTGAGCCATCTTAGATTTTGGCTTAACTTTACCTACTGGAGATACGCATGTTCCAAGCCTAATTAAACAATCGTTATCAAACACTTCTAAAGCTGCCTGACTTGCATCATCTTTTAATTCCTCTTTATCAATATTTGCAAGCACGCCTAGTTGAGGCATCATAAAAATGGAATCTACTGCCAATTGCGTAATCCCTTCAGGCATGAAAGAATCAATAAGCATTCTAGCAGATTGTTGACGACGTGGAGCATGTGATAATACACCACCCGATCCTACTAAAAGATCTAAGTCCATCATATTCACCAAAGATTGTCCGCTAGAAGACTGTTCAAATGCGTCAGATATAGTACGCTCTGATTGAACTCCTTTAAGGCTAGTAGCAAAAGCTTTATGCTGAATAAAAGATAATCTTAATGCTTCTCTAGCAATTGCCTGCTCTATTACCAATTCTTCTAATGATTGTGGCACTGTAGTTGGACGTATCATCTTGTTACCAATACGATTCGTTAATTCGCTACGATCAATATCAAAAGGTACCCATCTTAGTACATTATCCAATCCTGATTCAGCCAATACATTACAGATAGAATAACTCATCCCAAGATTAGCACTTACTGTACGATTAAATTTTTCTTCAAATACAGAAAAAATATCTGTTGTTGCGCCACCAATATCAACTCCTACAACAGAAATACCTTCTTTCTTTGCAATCATTTCAATCAATGAACCTACTGCTCCAGGTGTCGGCATAATAGGAGCGTCTGTCCAAGACATTAATTTTTTATATCCAGGTGCCTGTGCCATAACATGCTCCATAAATAAATCATGAATCTTATCGCGTGAAGGCTCTAAGTTTTCTCTCTCAAGAACTGGTCTGATATTGTCAACAATATCTAAATCTGATATCTCACCAAGTGTTGATTGAATAGAATCTTGTGCCTTATTATTTCCAGCATAAATAACTGGTAATTTATAATTTTGTCCTAAACGAGGTCGTGGATTTGCAGCTGCTAAAATTTCAGCCAATTCCATTACATGAGTTGTAGTTCCGCCATCAGTTCCACCGGATAACAATATCATATCGGGTCTTAGCTGTCTTATGCGTGTAATCTTCTCATGTGGCAACCTACCATCGTTGGATGCTAAAACGTCCATTACGATTGATCCTGCGCCCAATGCAGCTCTTTCTGCACTTTCTCCTGACATAGATTTTACTACACCAGCTACCATCATTTGTAATCCTCCACCAGCAGAGCTTGTAGAAACATAAATATCTACTCCTTTTTCTCCGCTATCTGGTGTAATAATTTGATCCCCATTTAAAATAGTTCTACCAGACAGCTCTTCGACTTCCATTACGGCATTTAATACGCCCTTAGTAACATCTTCAAAAGGAGCTTCAACGGTTGTAGGGGCCTCACCTCTAAAAGTGAGTCTATAGCGGCCTTCTCTCCATTCAATTAGAATAGCCTTAGTGGTTGTACTACCACAATCTGTTGCCAATATAGATTTAATTTTTTTACTCATAAATAATACGCAATAACATAAAACAATGTGACCGGAGTTGTCAATATTAAAGAGTCTAACCTATCTAACATGCCTCCATGGCCCATTAATAGACGAGAAGAATCTTTTATATTTACTCTACGTTTCAAGGACGACTCAAAAATGTCGCCAAAAAATCCAATAATATTCAGTATAACAATAAACACACACTTATCTATGAGCGTTAGGTTAAATATAAATTTATCGAATAAGAATATAAATAATACAGCACTGATAAATCCTCCAATTAAGCCAGAATATGTTTTATTTGGACTAATTGATGGTGCAATTTTCTTACCACCAATCCACTTACCAAAAATATATGAAAAAGAGTCATTTACCGAGACACCTGCAAATAACATCAATGTAAAATAAGAGCCTCGCGATGCATCAATATCTCGCAGTACTAATAAACAAAAAAGACTTCCTAATACATATATAGAACCAAACAATACCCATAGTATTGTATTATCATTTTCTGATTTTAGCGATAAAAACTCTTTGAAAGCGATTGCTGCGGATAATACTATAAGAGAATTAAAAATCCATCCTCCATTCAATACAGCTAAAACAACGAGCGGAAATCCTGTTAATCCTATAGCTAATCTTGACTTTAAAGCACTCATTAGGGCAAACTAATCAAAGTTTAGAATTATACCAAAAGCTTAATTGTCTTTGGAAGTATTTGCGTAGAAACTTTTCTACTTTTTATTGTTTCTCCATCAACATTGAAATATGAATCTTTTAATGCATCGATAGAGAATGATTTTACTTGGCTCATATGAACATATGGTAGATCAACATGCTCGCCTGTATATACCTTCTTGAATATTGCAAATAACTGCAACCTACTTACGTCGTCTTTTACAATCACTATATCAATCATTTCGTCGTAAAAACCTCCTAAAGGCGCTATTTTCATGCCTTTGCCGGTATGAATACTATTACATCCAACCATAAAAGCGCATGAAATATCAGATGTCTCACCATCGATAGAGATTTTTGCCTTATAAAGTGTCTTTTCTACTAATTTTATAACAGAGGCTATATCGTATCTAATTGTACCTAGAAATCTCAACTTATCTGCTAGTACATTACCGAATGAAAACATTCCCCATCCTATGATACTAACGCTCAATCGCACTTCATTATCAAAAATAGCTTTGTTCACATCCATTAATCGAATATTGTCAGATAAGGCTCTTTTTATAGCAATATTATAATCTAAACAGTCTATATCATGGACGACAGAATTGCCTGATCCGGTAGGAATAATGCCAATAGGAAAAAATGAACATAAATCTGATTGATACAGTCCATTAATCACTTCATTAACTGTTCCATCTCCACCAAATATCAAAATACGATTAAATTGATTTAATTTTAATTCTGAGACAACTTTTTTTGCATGACCCGCATATTCAGTCTTTAATAATTCGGAGGTAAATCCATGACTCTCAATAACATCTTTAAGTTCATAATATACTTTAAGTGATTTCTTTAACCCACTTATAGGGTTAACGATACAGAGAATATTTTTCATTTATGATACTTATTATCGCCGAGTCTTAAGACTTCAATTCTCACCTTTGTAGTACCTTCATTTACAAAACCCAATTTCTGTGCTGCTTTGTATGAAAGATCGATAATTCGACCCTTAGCATAAGGACCCCTATCATTAATTGTCATAGTTAAAGATCTTCTATTTTTTAAATTAGTTACTCTTACTTTAGTTCCCAGTGGTAATGTTTTGTGCGCAGCACTCACTTTATACATATTAAAAATTTCACCATTTGCTGTGCGCTTTTTATGAAATTTACGTCCATAATACGATGCAACACCTACTTGAATCTTAGGATGGTTCTTTATAGCCTCAATTTGCTTGCGACTCATGCCTGTAGAATTAACATAGTCGCCATAAGCTATGCTTGGACCACAACTCATGATACAGAGGATAATTAGAGTAAAAATTATATTATTTTTCATCTGATAACTTACTATTAATTTGAGGAATCTGAAATGGATCTATCACCAACTGACTAGCCATTCCCACCAATGTAGCGCCTTTTTCTAAAACTAGCTTCACATCTTTATGAGTTGAAATGCCTCCTGTTGCAATAATAGGGATATCAAAATTAGATGCTATCAGCTCAACATTTCTTAATGTCGTCTCGAATAGCCCTACTCCACTTACTCCGCCACCATCCTTAGAAAAAGTTTTCTTATTTAATCCTACAGACTCTGCAGTGATATATTTTGTATTACCTAAATTTATAGCACAGCTATCAACATCAATTAAAGTCTCACAAATTTTGAACATATTTTCTTGCGTACTATCAGGAGATACTTTTACAACAATCACATTTGAACAAGATTCTCTCATCTTATTCAATAACATTAGTAATCCTTCCATATCATCACTTAAACATTTTCCATCGTCCGTATTTGGACAGCTAATGTTTAATTCATAAAAAAACTGATCAAATGATGCATTTTTTACTTTAGAATTAATCGTATTAAATACTTCTAAATATTCTTCTACCCTATTTCCTCCAATACTAATACCTATAGGTCTATTAAATGATAGCAGTTTTTTATTCTGAAAATGAGTAGCAAAGTGCTCAACTCCTTTTGTAGGAAGTCCAAGCGAGTTGATTAAACCATACCCTCCATTGTACTTAATTTCCTGTATTCTAGGCCTTTTATTGCCCCCTGACGGTCTTTTTAGAACGGTTTTATATGTCATCCCACCTAGACCTACTAATTGCCACTGATATAGAGAACTTATGTCATCCTTAAAAGAAGCTGCAATTAAGGGCGATGGAAAAGACAGGTTGTAAAGTTTTGTATGTATATTTTTTGGAATTTTGAATTTCAAAAAATAGCGTAATGGAGAAATCATCAATATATGATTCAATGAGTCGCCTATCGTAATTGCTCTCTCTAAATCTTTTGGCCAACGTGAAAAAATAATAATCACTGTTCGACGAATAAATTTGAATTTCAATGATAGTATTTTTGCTCTCAATTTATTGAACATTTAAGTTCTCTAATCTTTTCTGTGCTAACTCACCTTGCCTAGAATTTGGATGATTATTAGCTAACCATTGATAATAAACGATTGCACTGTCTGAATCTGATAATTCATAATCATAGTAATATCCTAAAAAATATGCTGCAATATTAGATGACTCTGTAGAAGAATCTATATTCAAAATACTTCTATAAATCTTAAGGGACTCGTCAGAATTTTTAGACCATAAACTTTCTGCTTCTAGCAACATTTCTGACGGCTTATGAGATGTATTTAAATTCTGATCTTTAATAATAAATTTTGCAAAATCTGAATCAGGATACAGACTTAAAATTGTATCTTTGTACTTACTTGCACGACTATTATTTTGTGTATTATATATGGAATAGAGCGCAAACGTTGCTGAGGGAAAAACAGAAGATTCTTCAAAATTATTCACGATATTCTCAAAATAGTTAATCGAATCATTTAAATTGCCTAAATCAAATGCCAATATCTCTCCCAACCTATAAAAAGTGTCCGATTTATCTACCGTGTCATCTTCTTTTAATAATTGATCTAACTTAACCAAATTGGCAACGGCGTCACGCTTATTTGAAATTAGAACTTTATGACTAGAATTTGCGTTTTGCTTCATCGCCTCATTCATAAAGAAGTTAGATTTTTCAAAATCTAAATTTGGACTTTCTAAGTATAAAGTAGAAAGAATATAATATGCCTCAATCGCAATTTTTGTATTGACATAATCTTGTGCAATTATATCTAAACTTTCGATGGCAAATGCTACATTACCCTGATTCAATTCTATCTTAATTAATTCTAACCTTAAGTCAGCTTTTATTGATGAAAAATCATCATTCAATAAAAGCTTCTCGATTCTACTTTTAGATTGCTCAATTTGACCCAATAAACGATATGTCTGAATAATTTTTAAATTAGATTCACGAATTCTATTTATTGATACACTATTATTAAGAACTTTTTTATAACTATCTAAAGCTTGTTCATATATTTTTTTATCATAAGAAAGTTCTGCAATTTGAAAATAAATTTGCTCCCTAGTCAACCGATCCTTACTAGTTTCTGCTCCCAGATTTAGAAAATGAAATGCATTATCAGAGTCTTCATTCGCAAGATATATCTCTCCTAATACCAAATAAATACGTGACTGTAAATCAACAGAATCGGTATCAGAAAGCAAATTCTTTAAATCGTTAATTGCTGGTTGAGGCTTTGAATCTTTCCATTTACATAAGGCTAACCAATATCTTGTCTCATCAACAAAGAACTGTTCTTCAGAATCCTGTAATTGAGTAAATACTTCTTTTGCGCTATCATATTCTCTTCGAAAAAAATGAGACTTTCCTTTTAATAACATAGCATCTTTCACATAGTCACTATCACTGTAATCACTTAATACCTTATCAGACTTCTCAATAGCCTTACCATATTCTTGGATTGCCTTTGCTGGCAATGAGCTACCAAGGCTCTGAATTCTTAGTTTTTCAGCATTATTATAGTGCTCTTCTGCGTTATAAAAAGTATTAAAATATGCACAAGCCTGTAAAAAGACTAAAAGACATAAGTATTTTATGATTTTTGAATTAAATTCAGATATCATAATGCAAATTTACAATGAAGCTTGAAGAATTACAGAACATAATTTCTAAAAAAATATCTGACATGATTACCGTTGAGTCAATTCATATCTACGATTATACTGCTCAGCACGAGAATCACGCTACTTTTGATGGAAATTTTCATCTAAGCATGACATTAGTCAGTCCAGACTTTAAAGGAATGAGCTTGATTGAAAGACATCAATTAGTTTATAAAGCTGTTGATGAGTATATGCATGTTGAGATTCATGCGCTAACGATGAAAACTTATACTCCTGAAGAGCATCAAGAAACATTAGATAATTCTTAATTTTACTCAGTGTAGTTCGGTATAGGAGGAATTCCTAAAGTAATCTCAAATAAGTCGCTTTCAAGCGTCGCTATTTCAGATGATGGCGATTCTACAATACGCCCTATCTCTTGATTATCTTTACTAACAATCAAAGTTGGTACATAGCGAATATCTTTACCTTCTTGTTCTCTGTTCGGGCTAATCTTATCGCGATCAACAGTTACAATTAAAACATCATTGATATCAACGCCCATTTCATTAAATATTTTAGCAATTCTCGGGAATTCTCTTCTACTATCTCCGCACCAGGTACCAAGAAATACTTCGTAGGTATACTCTTCTGGACTATCAATAGCGTTGATTAATTCAGTATCAACTTCATAAGTATCAAATTCATCTGAATACCATTCACTAAAAGGATCTTGTTTTAAATCTTGAACTGTAATTTCACCCAATAACATTGGATTTCCAGTCTTAGGATCTTCAAACATCCCTTCCGGGATGTCTGAAGAATTAAGATTAAATAAGCCAAGAGATATCATTGCAAGAATAAGTATAATAATATTTATTCTTTTAGACCACTTAGGCTCAATTTCAATAAATGGTTTATTCTTTGTCATTGTAGTACTTAAATATTAAATAAGTACCTAGTATAGTGCAACATAAAGAAATTACTGAACCCTCAATACCGAAAGCTCCTCCAGAAATAACATCTGGTATATTTCCTGTATTTTCATGAGCAATCATTTTCCATGAATCCACACCCATTCCACTGATTTCAAATCCAAATAATCCTTGGAAAAGATTCCATCCAAAATGGAAAAATGTTGGTAGCCATAAATTTTTGGTAAACGTATAGCTAATTCCTAAGATAAACCCTGCAGCAAACAATTCTGTCATTGGGACCCAATTGCTCCACACGCTTGGATTTCCAGCATGTAATAATGCAAATAATACAGATGATCCACCAAGTGCAATCCATCTATTATCTGTTTCATCCATCATATTTTTCAGGATATACCCTCTAAAAATAATTTCTTCATCAAATGCTGCTAGAAATAACATCATACTTACAATAAATACTCCTGGCTTAAATCCAACCACGCCAGTCATAGTTATAGCGCCAATCATCCATAAAACAAGGAATATACCGCCAATAAACACTAAAGCACCGCCTAGTCCAGCTAACATCTCTTTACCGCGATTTTCAAGCGATAAACCGATATTCATTAATGGCTCTCGATTAACAACACTCATCATAAACCATAATGCTAAAAAACTTCCAACAACTTGAAAAGCTGTCATTAAAAGTAAGATGGGTGAATCAAAGCTCATGTTTCCAAACAATTCTTCAGCAGATCCAGGATTCGATATATCCGCTCCAGTTGCTAACATTATTAACACTGATGCAATGGTAACTACAAATCCCATTGTTATCATCCATATAGGCATAAATAATATTGCTCTAAACCACCCGTTTTTAATTCTTGGCTCCATTGAACCCTCCTTTTTTATTAAAAAATATTACTCTAAATCTATGAAAAAAATTGACTCTAAGTCTTTCTTAAAAAAAAATGCTTAAATTGCACCAATCAAATCAAAGGAAAAAAATGAAACAGATATATATATTAGCCATCACCATTTTATTTTTTAATGGATGCAATACAACGCAAGATAAACAAATTGAAAATAAATTCAATATCTACATTAGCAAGTTATCAAATGAAGAAATTGAGCACAATTTATCTAAAGGCTTAAAACCAATCGCCATTAAAGACAATATCGATGTAAAAGGATTTGCAAATACTGCTGGATCGCTAGCATTAAAAGACAATCGCCCTTCTAACAATGCTTTCCTTATTCAAAAACTTGTAGATAATGGATATTTTGTCATTGGCAAAACTAATCTATCTGAATGGGCTAACTTTCGTTCTTCTTCATCAACAAGTGGTTGGTCTAGCATGGGCGGTCAAACAATTAATCCTTATGGGTCAATGCGCACCCCATGTGGTTCTAGTTCTGGCTCAGGTGTCGTGGTTGCAACTGGGTTGATTGATGTTGCAATTGGCACAGAAACAAATGGATCAGTAAGTTGCCCTTCTTCTGTCAATGGTATTGTAGGAATTAAACCTACTGTAGGCCTTGTCAGTAGATCTGGTATTATTCCTATTTCACATACACAAGATACCGCAGGACCAATGGCAAGCTCTGTACAAAAGGCAGCTGAAATATTAGAAATTATTGCAGGAGAAGATATCAATGACCCTGCTACATTAAACATTCCAAAAGATTTTAATTTTGATTTTACGTCCGAATTAAATCAAGAGTCATTACAAGGAAAAAGATTTGGATTGCTTTCCACTGGATCGCACGATGAAGATGGAGAAAAAGCGATTGGAAAGATAAAAGAATTGCTTGAAAATTCTGGTGCTATAGTGATTGAAGTTGATGATAAAAGAGAGTATCCTGGAGAAGCAGAACTATTGGTGTTAATGTATGAATTCAAGGAAAATCTTGAAAAATACCTATCTACTTCAAATTCTCCTTTTAAGACTCTTCAAGAACTCATCGAATTCAATGACGCAAACAAGGAAAAAGTTTTAAAATATTTTGATCAAAGTATTTTTGTTGATAGCGACAAAACTACCTCTCAAAAAGAACAATATCTTGTTGCATTAGATCAAATACTAGATACTAGAAATGGTATTGACAGTCTGCTTGAAGAAAACAATGTTGATGCGCTTGTTGGTTTATCATGGAGCCCTGCTTGGGCAATCAATCATGATGGTGGCGATGATGAAGCGATTGCAGCATATAGATTCTGGGTAAATGGAAGTTATGCTGCTATGGCAGGATATCCACATGTTACCGTTCCTTTAGATTATATTGATGGCCTTCCTATTGGAATGTCATTTATTGGAACAGCATGGTCTGATAAACAATTAATAGAGTATGCACATTCTTTTGAACAATTAAATGATTTTAACCCAACACCCGCGCTCTAATAATGAATATTGTCTTAGAAAAAATCCTTATCGCTATAATCGGCTTTATGTTGATTCTGTTAATCTTTATTATTCTAAGGGATTTGATTAAAACTCTATTGACAAAAATTAAGAAATTACTTTAAGTTAAGAGAATGAGGTAATTTTTATCTATAATGAAAAATAATACATCACACAGCAAAGGCTTAAAATGGGGTCCATTTGTAGCAAGAATTCCATTTATACACATTAAGCTTAGAGCAGCAGAATTTTTTCAGGGGATAGTTATATCTGGCGCAACAGCCTTTGCCGGCATTCCTATTGCAATGGGGATGGGTCTAACTTTTGAAGAAGGCGTTGCTCTTTCTTTAATAGCCGGAACGCTAATTGCTGCAGGCCCTATCATTTTCGGGGTCCCGTTTGCTCCGGGATGGGTTACGCCGGCCTACCCAATCGTTATAGGCGTATTTGCAACGATGGGATATTATTCACCAGCTGGGGCAGAATATCAAGTTGAAACCTTTCAGTTTATGTCTGCTTTGTGTATAGAATTCACCTTATTAACTGCCATTTTAGGAATGACAGGCTTAAGCAGTAAAATTGTTAATTATATTCCCAATACATTAAAGTCAGGTATTATTTTGGGAGCCGCAATAGCAGCGTTCTACCAAGTATTTTTTAAAGAATTTGATTCCAAGTATATGGAGCAACCCGTGGCCATGACCATTGCTTTAGCTATATGTATACTTACTACTTTTTCAGAGCCATTTAAAAAATTAGCAAGTTCAAATAAAAACTTTCAGAAATTAAGCTCACTAGGCCTCCTTCCAGGCTTTGTAATAGCAGCAACAGTTGCTTATGTTATAGGTGAGGCTACATTAAATATTACTTGGGGTTTTAAATTTCCAGACGTTGTTACGCTGTTTGAAAGAACCTCTCCTTTTTCAATTGGATTTCCAACACCAGATATGTACCTAAATGCTTTGCCTCTAGTAATAATTGGGTACATTCTTCTTTTTGGTGACATTATTACAGGACAAGCAATTTTAAATGATGCCCAAAAAGAAAGGTCGGATGAGGTACTAGATGTTAACGTTAATAAAGTTCATCTATCAATAGCGGTTAGAAATTTTCTTGGGTTAATTTTTAATCCAAACTTTCCAACACAGGGAGCCTTGTGGACAGGTGTTCATGTTGTTGTTGCTGAAAGATGGAGAAAAGGTCCCAAAGAAATGCCCTCAATATTTGATGGATTAGGATCTTATTATTTAATGGCGATTCCACTTTTGTATGTAACGATGCCTTTTGTAACTCTTATGCAGCCCCTGATGAACATAGCCCTAAACCTAACATTAGTACTCACTGGGTTTGCATGCGCCTATGTGGCACTTGCCATTCCCAAAACGAACGCCGAAACAGCTTGTGCGCTTCTAATAGGTCTTCTTGTGGCTTTTTCAGGAGAATATGTTTGGGTTGCTTTATTAGTTGGTATACTGCTTAGTGTTTTTGTGGTTGGGCTTCACAGAAAATAATGAAACCATCAATCAGCCGCCGAGACTTTGTTAAAACAACTACAATGGCTGGGGTTGCCGCATCTATAGCACCAACTATTCTATTTGGTAGTCCTTCTCAAAGATTGCAAGTAGGGATAATTGGCACAGGATTTCGTGGTCAATGGGTTTCACAACTTTTGTTGAACCGTCCCGATGTGGACATTCCTGTAATTTGTGATATTGATGATATTATGATTGAAAGAGTTTTAAAAATCTTTGAAAAAGCTAATCGTCCTTTGCCAAAAATATACAAAAATGGTCCAGAAGATTTTCGAAACATGGTTGCAAACGAAGACTTAGATGGAGTATATATTGCTACTCCATGGGAATGGCACCATCCTATGGCTGTTGCCGCCATGAAAAATAATATTCATGTAGGCACAGAGGTTCCAGCAGCTCTTACCGTTAAGGAGTGTTGGGATTTGGTTAATATATCTGAAAAAACCGGAAAATTGTGTATGATTATGGAAAACGTAAACTATCGAAGAGACGTTATGGCGGTTCTCAATATGGTTCGTCAAGGACTATTTGGCGAGCTGCTTCACTGTCAAGGCGGATATCAACATGATTTACGGCATGTGAAATTTAATGATGGTGTTGGCGCCTATGGGGGTGGTGTAGAATTTGGTGATAAAGGTTTTTCAGAAGCACGATGGAGAACACAACACTCTGTAGATCGTAACGCTGATCTTTATCCTACCCACGGACTAGGGCCTGTAAGCACCATGTTAGACATTAATCGTGGCAACAGAATGCTTTCCCTTACGTCTACAGCAACCCAGTCCCGCGGACTTCATAAGTATATTGTAGATTTGGGAGGGGAAAATCATCCCAATGCAAAAATAGATTTTAAGTTAGGCGACATAGTTACAACAGTTATTAAGTGTGCCAAAGGGCAAACAGTTGTACTAAGCCACGATACAAACTCACCTAGACCGTATTCTTTAAATTTTCGCGTTCAAGGCACTCAAGGACTGTGGATGAAAGACAACCGTTCTATTTACATAGAAGGCACAAGCCCAAACGAACATCGATGGGAATCAGATGAAGAATATTTAAAAAAATATGACCACCCTCTTTGGAAAAAATTTGAAGATCAAGCCGCTGGCTCAGGCCATGGAGGCATGGATTTTTTTATTGTCCGCGCATTTATAGAAGCACTAAAAGACAACCAAACACCGGTAATTGATGTCTATGATGCTGTCAGTATGAGCGTAATAGTTCCTTTGTCAGAAAAATCCATTAAACTAAATAGCACTGCAGTGAAGATTCCTGATTTTACACGAGGAAAATGGAAAACAAATCCACCTATTTTTGGTCTAGATGAAAGATATTAAATGATTTTATCTCCATTGGATTGGGCCATTGTTGCCACCTATTTGCTATTTTCGCTTATTGTGGGTGTTTGGGCTTCAAAACAAGCTGGCCACGATACAAAATCATTTTTTTTAGCTGGTAGGAATATGCCTTGGTGGCTTTTGGGTATTAGCATGGTAGCAACTACATTTTCTACGGATACGCCAAATCTAGTAACAGACCTGGTCCGCAGAAACGGCGTAGCAGGAAACTGGACCTGGTGGGCATTTTTGTTGACCGGTATGTTAACAGTTTTTGTATATGCCAAGCTTTGGCGACGCTCTGGCGTGCTTACTGATATTGAATTTTATGAACTTCGTTATAGTGGAAAAGCTGCAACTTTTCTACGAGGATTCCGTGCTTTGTATTTAGGGTTGGTTTTTAATGTTTTGGTGATGGGTGCCGTAAGTTTAGCGGCTGTAAAGTTTGGTGAGATTGTGTTAGGCCTCCCTGGATGGATAACGCTTTGTATCGCTTGTTCCGTTACGTTAATATATTCAACATTAGGAGGACTTAAAGCTGTTATTATTACAGACTTTGTTCAATTTGCCATAGCTATGATTGGTTCAATCTGGGGAATGCTTTATATTGTTAGATTGCCAGAAGTTGGAGGATTGTCCAAACTAATTTCTCACCCAAACGTAATTGACAAAATTGCATTAATCCCTGATTTATCTGATCCAAACTTATGGGTTCCAGTATTATTGATTCCTTTATCGGTGCAATGGTGGGCCAGCTATTATCCTGGTGCGGAACCTGGCGGTGGCGGATATATTGCCCAACGTATGTTTTCTGCTAAAGACGAATCCAATGCTGTTAAAGCTACTTTTTTGTTCAATGTAGCTCATTATGCTTTGCGCCCGTGGCCATGGATTCTTATAGCCTTATCATCTCTTATTATTTTTCCAGAACTAGCTGATATCCAAACTACATTTCCTACTCTTTCCAGTGATAAGCTTGGTCATGATGTGGCTTACCCCGCGATGCTTACTTTGTTGCCGCCAGGGCTTTTAGGGTTGGTTGTTGCATCGCTTATTGCTGCGTTTATGAGCACCATGTCTACCCAATTAAATTTAGGCGCCAGCTACTTGGTAAATGATTTTTATCATCGGTTTATTAATCCTGATGCGTCAGAAAAACAATTGGTCCTAGCTGGACGACTGTTCACGGTAATTTCTGTCTTTTTAGGTGGCGGGCTAGGCCTGTTGCTCACCAGCGCTGGACAAGCCTTTACACTATTACTTATGATAGGTGCTGGTACGGGTCTCATTTATATCTTGCGGTGGTTTTGGTGGCGAATTAATGCCTACACTGAAATCGTTGCAATGGTTAGTTCGATTGTTATTGCAGGATATTTTAATTTTGTTAACACAGGACTAGAGGATTGGGAAAAAATTACTATTGGTGCAGCGCTTACTACTATTGTTTGGCTGCTTGCAACCTATTTGACGCCACCAGACAATGAAGAAACATTACGAAACTTTGTAAAAAAAGTTAATCCGGGTGGCCCTGGATGGGCAAAATATACCGATGAAACCCCAGAAGAACCTTGGCCAGTTCCAAACGGAATCCTTTGTATGGTGTTGGGTTGTATAGCCACCTACAGCTTTCTTTTAGGCGTCGGCCAATTAATTTATGGACAAATAGAATTGGGAATCCTAATTTGTAGTTTAGGGCTCATTTCATCTTTCGGCCTATTTAAATTATGGAAATAACTACTCCAGGGCGAATTTGTCTTTTCGGTGAACACTCCGATTATTTGGGGTTGCCCATTATAGCAATGGCCATTTCTTTGCGCGCCAAAATTTCAGGACACAAAAGAACCGACAATCAAGTGATCATTCATCAACCCGACATCAATGAAACAGAAACATTTTCCCTCGAGGATTTACGTTACACTAAATCCCGCGACTATTTCAAAAGTTGCATTAAGACATGTCAAAATGAAGGGCTTATTTTTTCATCTGGTTTTGAATGTGAGGTGAGCAGCCAAATACCTATTCGTGCAGGCGCTAGTAGTTCATCTGCTATTAATGTGAGTTGGATTCATTTTTTGTCTAAAATGGCTGATAATCCTATTGAATGGACACAAGAAAAAATGGGGGAATTAACTTATCAAGCAGAATCAACCGAATTCAATGAACCGGGCGGTATGATGGATCAATATACAACTGCTATGGGCCACATTATACATTTGGAGTCAGAACCAAATATCTCCATCCAGTCGTTAAACCCAAAATTGGGCTCATTTGTATTGGGAGATTCAGAACAGCCAAAAGACACAATGGGAATTTTAAAACGCTTAAATGATTCGCGAGTAGAAATACTAAATACATTACGAACCAAAAATCCAACAATTAATATCCGTACGATGAATAACGATATTAATCTCTCTGATTTAAATAACGAACAAAGAAAAATGTATAAGGGAACAGTTCAAAATCGAAACTTGCTACAAAAAGCATTAGTAGAGCTAAAGAAAAATGAGCCAAACTATGAATTAATTGGTATGCTTCTTACCGAACTTCATGTGGTGCTAAGAGATATATTTGATATAAGTACCCCTAAAATTGAATCGATGCTTGATGCAGCAATGAATGCAGGCGCCTTGGGGGGGAAAATTACTGGATCAGGTGGTGGTGGTTGTATGTTTGCTTACGCGCCAGACCATCCAGAAAAAGTTGCTGAAGCCATCGAGCAAGCAGGAGGAAAAGCATATATTGTTTATTCAGATGATGGCACAAGAAGCTATTAACTCATTTGCTCCTTGTAGTGCGGAGAGAGAGGGATTCGAACCCTCGATACAGTTTCCCGTATAACACCTTAGCAGGGTGCCGCTTTCAACCACTCAGCCACCTCTCCAAACATGGGGAATTTACATTAAGAATACTATGAACTCGATAAAAAAGATACAAGTCGGTCTTTCAATGTATCTAATCCGACATTACTTACTGATGAAATGTCTATATATTCTTCTGAAAAATTATTCCAATTCTCTAAATCTTCTACCTTATCCATCGTATCGCGCTTTGTACGTATTACCAATTTTGGCTTATCCATTAATGTTTTATTAAAACTAGACAGCTCATTTGACAACTTGTCAAATGTATCTTGTGGATTAGGGTCTAAAATATCAATTAAAAATAATAAAATTCTATTACGTTCTATATGTTTCAAGAATTGATGCCCCAAGCCTTTACCTTGACTAGCGCCCTCAATAAGACCTGGAATATCGGCCATGACAAATGATTGATATTCTCCATATTTTACAATCCCTAAGTGAGGTTGTAAGGTTGTAAATGGATAGTCTGCGATCTTCGGTTTTGCCGTGGTCATCACAGATAATAAAGTGGATTTTCCAGCATTAGGTAAACCAACTAAACCTACATCTGCTAAAATCTTTAGCTCCAGCTCAACTTGTAATGATTCTCCGGAAATTCCTTGCTGTGCAAATCGAGGAGTTTGTTGCGTAGAAGACTTGAAATTATAATTTCCTCTGCCTCCAATACCACCCCTACAAACCACGCGATGCTCGTTTTCTTTAACCATATCAACAACAACATCGTTTGTATTTAAATCTTTAATAATTGTACCGCAAGGTACTTGAATAATAAGATCTTCTCCTGATTTACCTGTGCGTTTATTTGCTCCTCCAGATTTACCATTTTGAGCTTTATATAGACGACGATATCGAATATCTTGAAGTGTGTGTAAATTAGGGTTGGTTAAAAAAACAATGTTTCCGCCTTTTCCACCATTGCCGCCACTAGGACCACCTTTATCTATATATTTTTCTCGATGAAAAGCAACGACGCCTGTGCCACCGTTTCCGGCTTGCAATTTTATTTTTGCATAATCGATAAACATAATAAGAACCTAAAAGTTGCTAATAATTTCGTCGCCAAATTCTGAACATTTTAACAGTGTTGCTCCAGACATTAAACGTTCAAAATCATATGTGACTCTCTTATTATGAATTGCCATTTCTAGCGCTCTTTCAATAAGAGTAGCTGGCTCTGTCCATCCCATATACTGCAACATCATGACACCAGATAAAATCACTGAAGATGGATTAACCTTATCTAATCCAGCATATTTTGGAGCCGTCCCATGGGTTGCTTCAAAGATAGCATGACCAGAACTATAATTAATATTTGCTCCAGGAGAAATTCCTATACCACCAACAGCTGCCGCTGCAGAATCTGATAAATAATCACCGTTTAAGTTCATCGTAGCTATTACATCATATTCATCAGGTCTTAATAGAATTTGCTGAAGAAATGCATCGGCAATCACATCCTTAATAATAATTTTTCCTTCTGATTCAGCTTTAGCTTGAGCGGCATTAGCAGCATGGGTATCTTTCTTGTCTTTAATTCTGTCATATTCCATCCATGTAAATACCTTGTCAGCATAGTTAGCTTCAGCATGTTCATAAGTCCATTTTTTAAAGTACCCTTCTGTGAACTTCATAATATTGCCTTTGTGAACTATCGTGACTGATCTTCTATTATGCTCAATAGCATACTTCAAGGCAGAATCAAACAGTCTTATTGAACCTTCTTTTGATATAGGTTTAATCCCAATAGAACTTGAGTCTGGAAATCTAATCTTGTGTCCTTCACCCAATTCATTTAATAAATCAATAACTTGTTTTGCTCCATCAGAATCTTTTGGAAATTCTATTCCACTGTATACGTCTTCTGTATTTTCTCTAAACAACACAAAATTAACCCTATAAGGGTCCACAATCGCTGCAGGAGCGCCTCGAAACCATCTTACAGGACGTACACAAGCATATAGATCTAATTCTTTCCTTAATGTTACATTTAATGAGCGCATTCCACCCCCAACAGGAGTAGTCAGCGGACCTTTGATTCCTACGTAATGAGATTTAAGAATATCTAATGTTTCAGATGGGAGCCATTCCCCTGTTTTATTAAACGCTTTTTCTCCGCATAACACCTCTAACCATTCAATTTTTTTTGAACCTTCATAGCAATGCTCAACTGCAGCATCAATTACTTTTTGTGCAGCATTCCAAATATCTGGTCCAATACCATCTCCCTCTATAAATGGAATAATCGGGTTATCACTTACAATCAATTGATTATCTTTATAAGTTATCTTATCAGCCATTGTTCTTTTTCATTTTTTTTATCAATCTATTTTCAACACTTTTTGGTACAAACTTAGATAAATCAGTATTGTATTTAGCCAATTCTCTAATAATGGTAGAATTCAAATGAAGAAATTTCTCATTTGATACCATTAAAATAGTAGAGATATCAGGATTAATGCCATAATTTACCATTGCCATTTGAAATTCTAATTCAAAATCGCTCACATGTCTTAACCCTCTAATAATAGCCACAGCACCATGCTCTTTTGCAAATCTTATTACTAAATTTTTTGGATTAGAATGCACATGAACATTTTCAATATCATGAACACATTCTTCTATCATATCCATTCTTTCTTCATGGGAAAATAATGGATTTTTATGCAAATTATCTGAGATGCAAATATGCACTTCATCAAACAGCTTTGCTGCTCTTTTTGTGATATCAAGATGTCCATAGTGAAGTGGATCAAAAGTGCCTGGATATATTATTCTTTTCATGCTTCCCAATATAGTAGTTGTGTGTCCCCAAATTTACCAATTTTATGATATCCTGCAAGCGATTCATTTTTACTGCATTCAAGGACAAAAATTCCTCCAGGATTTAGTTTTTTACAAGCCAAATCAATAAGTGCGGATAGATTAGCTAGTCCATATGGTGGATCAGCAAAGATAACATCATATTTATCGCATTTTTTAAGAAATCTTAATGAATCTCTCACCAAAAAATTAAAATGGTTATAATTGATTGATTCTGCGCTCTTCCTAATTTGGCTCATATGTTGTTTATTCATTTCTATAAAAGTAACGGTATTTGCTCCCCTACTACTCGCTTCAAAACCAACGATGCCAGATCCTGCATATAAATCTAAGAAATCTTTATTCTCGAGAGATCTTAACGCATCAAAAAGACTTTTTCTAACAATAGATGTAGTGGGTCTATATAAAAACCGAGGATTTATGATAATTGATTGATTCTTAAATGTACCAGCTAATATCTTCATGACCTCAAAGCTGTGATATATAAATGAACTGAATTATTGGTCTTGGTATATAAAATCTTTCTTAGGATTAAATTATTATACTGCTTTACATCTTGAAGAATCTTTATTGATGTATCTATGCTTTCGCATCTAATAACGATATTGTCAGATATTTTATCAAAAAATGAGCCGTCAGTTCGTTCAAATTGACTAGTATCATCTATGCTAGAGATTAAGCTTAATAAATCATATACCAATATAGAGCTTTCTATCGATGGAATTGTAGATAATGTGACAGTATATGCGCCACTTATACCATCATTAGAATTAGTATTGATATTAATTCGACTATCAACAATAACTATGCTTTGAATTTTATCCATATTGTTAGAATTGGTAATCATTTCAAATTCATTAATAGCGGCATATGAGCTAGTACGATATTTTTGTACCTGACTGACAGGAGGTTTAGCTTGTATCTCTTTAATTCCCTGTCTATTCAACGGAGTTTCATTATATATAAAATCAAAGTCGCTTATTACTGCTAAAGTAAAGATTAGTAATCCTAAGGTTAATAATCCTGTAACAATATTCTGTAAATATTGAAAGAAATTAAAATGATTACTTTTATCAAGAACAATTCTTGCCTTGCTATAATTTTGATCATTTAGAATTTGCACTCCAAAAGGTTTAACAAAATTCAATATAGGCGATGAATCTTTTATGATTTTTGCAAAAAATTCTACAATCTTTACATCGTTAAACATAATATGTTTGAGATTGGCATTTTTAAAATCTTTCTCTTTAAACTTAGCCATATCAGCTAATCCTATAATTCTTCTAAATCCTTTATCTTTTCCAGTAAAACTTCCACTATAGAAAGAAAATCCTTTCTTTGAGTAATTAAAAATTGAATATATGCGCGATGACTTAGTAACGGCATATTGAGTACTCTTAATCCCTGAAAGAACAATACTAGATATTGGAACAAGAAACTTAATATCTATTCCAGAATTATTAAAATTTAGCTTAATCTTCTCTCTTAAATAATGATTCATTTCTGCTGTGTGAAATATATTCTTTGAAGATTTCTTACTCTCCGATATTGAAAAATAATTTCTAAACAACTCTTTCCACTTATCTTGTAATTCTTGCTTAATTTTCTGAGATAAATTTGACTGATTTTTTTTAGATATAACACTTAAAGAATGAGATAATATCGAGTCATCTATAGCGATAGCTGCTTTCTTATTCTCTAAATCTATTTTTTCACCTAATTCATCAAGTGCCTGTGCAATCACACTACTTAATAGTTTAGAATTATTATCTATTGATATAAGATTATGATGAAATTTTACTTTGAGCTCTAGGTGTGCTGAATCAGTTTCAGAGCTTTTTTTAAATACAGAAAGAGTATCGCTATGTACTATAAAGTATAGCAATCAATTAATTATCCCAACTTCTAGTTCCGTCTATGATATACCCATGACTTCTAGTCTTTAGAGAAAAGAATCCATATCTATTATCTCTATAAGAACGAATTGGGCTTGATACTCTAACAGAGTTTGCTTCTTCATTTATTTCAATAATATAAGGATCTCCTGTCAAAGGACATACAAGCTGAGATGCGTCTGGAAGGAATACAAAGTTATAAGGGCTAGTTTCTTTTCTAAATCTTCTATCAAAATATGATATAGTTTCTACGCGCTCAAAGGTTGTTTCTTTAACAACGCTTAAGAATAATGGATCTTCTTGTATTTCAAAAAGATTTCTCTTCTGAACATACAAAGTATCTTCTAATCCAGTATCTTCAGAAAGCATTACTACGGTCACTGTTGTATCTACAATCGTTTCTTTTGCAACTCTTCTCTGTCCAAAAGTTGTATCATATTCTACGTCAAAACCCCTAGGAACATTAACAAGAAATTCTTCGCCATTTAATTTTATTGATTGATCTCCTAGAAATGTGGAATCTGCCATCACTGAATCTCTGACAGCATTGACAAGCGTTACAGCTTTTAGACCATCTTCTTCATATTTTCCTATCAAAATATTATGAAAGTTTTCAACATTGTATAATGCTTGCATTCGAGATCTACTTTCACTCTTATACATATCTTCTTCTTCCCATATCAGACTAGGAACATAAATTACAAGCAAGGTAAGTAGGAACACAAAGAAAGTAATTATTTCTAAGTAGTCATTAAAAAATTTTTGTTTGGTTTTATTCATTTTAGGCTCCACAGAATTTACAATAAATCAAGAACATAGCAAGATATTAATCCTCAAATTTTTCAAATTTAATGTCTTTGTCTTTTTCTATTTCATAATACTCTTTAATAATTCTTTTTTCGTCTTTAGAGAGGTTTTTAGGTACGTCTACTTGAATCTTAACAAGTTGATCTCCTCGACTTGTTTTTCCAAGCTTAGGGAACCCTTTACCTTTAATTCTTAAAATCTGACCAGGTTGAAGTCCCGAAGGAATTTTTAGGCTAGCATGGCCATTAATCGTTGGAATATCAATCTTATCCCCAAAAACAACCTGAGAATAGCCAATTTTTACCTGCAATAAGACATCGTTTCCATATCTTGAGAAATGCTCATGCTCTTCTTCTTCAAAAAAAACATATAAATCGCCTGCATTACGATTAACATCTTCATGTCCTTGTGAGTCTAAAGTCATATAATTGCCATTTTCTACTCCTACTGGAATTTTAATTTTGATTGTTTCTTCCTTTTTAATCATACCATTTTTATCTGCACCTGATGGAATTTTCTCAATAGTCTTTCCATATCCTTTACATTGAGGACAAACTGATGTAGATCTCATTTGACCTAAAAATGAATTGGTGACTCGCGTTACTTGCCCTGCACCATTACACATTGCACAATTAGAGAAGGTTGCCCCATCTGCCAACTTCAGTCTTCTTAGTTTAATTTTCTTTTCACCACCATTAACAATTTCAGCATATGAAACTTCAATTTTAACCTTAACATCACCACCACTTCTTGGCTTAGATGAAGATCTTCCTCCAGAAAAAAATGATTCGAATGGATTCTTTCCTCCAAAAATATCTCCAAACTGATTAAAAATATCATCCATGTTCATTGAATTAAACCCTGATTGTCCTCCACCCATTCCATTAAATGCAGAATGACCAAATTGATCATATTGCTGTCTTTTTGACGCATCACTTAATATTGAATATGCTTCAGCGGCTTCCTTAAACTTCTTTTCAGCATCTTTATTATCAGGATTTTTGTCTGGATGATACTTCATAGCAATCTTGCGATATGCACGCTTTATATCGTTATCGGTAGAGCCTTTTGATACACCTAATATATCATAGAAATCTTTCATTTTTTATTTACCACTACTTTTGCATGCCTAACAATCAAATCTTTATATTTAAATCCTAACTCATAAACCTCTACTATTTCATCATCTTTTTTATCTTCTAAATTAGTAGTAGTAAGCGCTTCATGTAATTCTGGATTAAAAATCTCCCCTGTTTTTCCAAATTCTTTGATTTCTTTATTATTCATCTTTTTTAAGAAATCTTCTTTAATTAGCAATAATGCTTTCTTGATATTTTCGTCCTTATAAGATTCAATCCCTCTATTGATATTGTCTAATATAGATAAAAAATCAAGAATGAAATTTTTACCATCATACTTAAAAAGTGCAGATATTTCAGATTCTTTTCTCTTTCTAAAATTATCAAATTCTGCTTTCAGTCTAAGCTGTTTGTCCTCAATAGACTTAATGACACCTTCTAAATCTTTTTTTGTCATTCTCTTCTTTGGAACAGCTTTTACGCGAGCAGAAGAACTATCTGATCCATTTTTTATTTTTTTGTTCATAATAATATCCTCTTCATTGCCTTATTGGATGCATAAATACCTATTATTAAAGATAAACCAATCATCCAAGCCCATAAAAAATTATCAATTTGTATATTCAAATTGAAGTAGGAATTTATTACAATGAAACTATAATTCACTAATAAAAATGCAATAAGTGCTCCTATGATAGATTGCAATATTGATTCAATAAAAAAAGGTATCTTAATAAACATATTTGATGCGCCATTGTATTGTAGTATCTCAATAAAATCACTTCGATTTGACATAGAAAGTTTAACCGTATTTGATATCATTTGAATTGAAATAAAAACAATTGCAATTACGAGTATCAGAAAAAAGAAGATAAAAAGATTAATTTTATCCTCAATATTATCAATATAAACACCTCTATACTCTATACTATCTACAAAATCATACTTTTCTATTTCACTAATTAATAATTCTATCTTATTCAAATCAAAGTTGCTCTTTTCTAGCGAAACTTTTAACGACATTGGAAGAGGATTGTATCCCAACATGTCTACAACATCTTCTCCAAACTCTTCTAAAAAAATATCTGCAGATTTATCTTTATCAATCAATACAATAGAGGATATAACAGGATTTGATTCTAACTGTTTAATTACAGCATTAGATTGATCTAAATCTACCTTCTCTTGCAAAAAAATCTCAAAAGTATACTTTGAACGAAAAAAATTAGTAAGATTGTCTGTATTAAATCCAGCAATAAAAAACGTTCCAAGAATGGTAAAATTGATTAAAATTGTTATTATACATAAAAAATTGGTCAATTTATTTCTCAAGAAACTCTTTAATCCTTCGGTAAAAAGAAAGGCTATTTTATCAATCATTCACTCACCATTCTTCCTTGGTCTAGCTCTATAACCCTATAAGACTTCTCCGCTATTAATTTATAATTATGTGTAGCCATTATTACACATGTACCCTCTTTATTAATTTGCTCTAGTATTCTTAAAATCCTATGTCCGGTTGTTGGATCAAGATTTCCAGTAGGTTCATCTGCTAATATCATATCTGGATTCTTTACAATTGCACGTGCAATACACACTCGTTGCTGTTCGCCTCCAGACAATTGATTAGGAAATTTCTTAGAATAATGAGATAGCTCTGTTAATTCTAAAGCTTCGTTTACAAGATTTGATATCTTTTTTCTTCCGACACCATTGATATGCAAAGGCAGTGCTATATTCTCATAAACTGTCCTTTGTTTCAGTAATTTATAGTCTTGAAAAATAACTCCAATCTTTTTTCTTGCTCTATGAATATCCTTATTTTTTATCTTTGAAGAAGAGTATCCTAATACATTTACTTCTCCCTTATCAGGGAAAAGATCAAAATATAAAAGTTTTAATAGGGTGCTTTTCCCAGATCCTGTAGGGCCAACTAAAAAACAAAACTCATCATCTTGAATATTTAAATCAATGTTATAAATTCCAGATTTTGAGGAGTAATTATATGTAATATTTTTAAACTCAACCATAGAACTGAAGATAAAGAAATAAGACATATATTGATACCAATAAAAAACCAGACAGCTTATTCAGTCCTTTATAGAAGAAACTTAAGAATGCTAGCAAAAAGAGTAATCCAACCCCAAAGAACAATTCAAAAGAAACATCGCTCACTGTTAATGGATTTATTAAACCTATTATACCTAAAACAAATAATATATTAAAAATATTCGATCCAATGATATTTCCTAGGGATATACCCACCTCTTTCTTAGAAAGTGCCATCATGGTCACAAATAACTCAGGCAAGGACGTTCCTATGGCAACAACAGTCATACCAATTGCTTTTTCAGAGAATCCAAATTCACGGACTAGAGGCGCAGCTCCGTTTGAAATAAAGAGTTCAGAGCCGGCGTATAGCATTATTGATCCAACAGCAAATTTTCTAATTGATTTTGGGAGAGGCACAAGTCTTAAGCAAACTTCTCTCTCATTTTCAAGCTCTCCGGTAATATTGGGTCTTAAAAAACTTGCAATAATATAAATGGTAAATAAAAATAGAAGCATTTGAGAATCAACAAAACCAATGTGATTATCTGATAAGACATAGTAAAGAACTCCACAAGCTAACAGATTATAGATAAATGCAGATATCACATTTTTATATTCAAAATGCATTTTATAAAACAATGCAGGTAATCCTAGAGCCAATCCAATATTTGCAATGTTTGACCCTAATACATTACCAATAACAAAGTCATTATGTCCCTCTAGAGAAGAAATAATACCAACTACTAGTTCGGGAAATGATGTTCCTACAGAAACAATTGTTAATCCAATTACAAGATCAGAAATTTTGAATCTCTTTGCGATATCTTTTGCACCATCTATTAACCACTCTGAACCATAGAATAAACCTATAGATCCTATTATAAGAAACAATATGCTAGACAACATTAGTACAATCCATTCTTATTGATATATTCCCATACTTCCTTTGGTACCATATATCTGATTGTTTTTCCATCTCTCCAACGTGCTCTTATAGTTGTAGAGGAAATTTCAAATTGAGGAATGTTGGCAAAATGCACTTTATCTAATATCCATTGAGGTATATCGCTAGGAGTAAATCCTGGTCTAATCGCAACAATAATATTACATAAATTCATGATTTTTTTAGGATCTTTCCAATTATGGAACCCTCCCAGAGTATCACTCCCCATTAAAAAATATAAATCTTTCTTATCTAGATTAAGAGTATGAGCAAATTCAGTAATAGTGTCAATAGTATAACTAACATCTCCCTTATTGATTTCAAAATCAGATATTTCAAAATTTTCATTACCAGTAAGTGCCATATTCAACATATCTAATCTTTTCTTTGATGAGGATATAATCTTACCCTTCTTTGCAGGTGAAATGTTTGCAGGTACAAATATCAATCTTTCAAAATTTTCAGATTCAATAATAGTCTGAGCGATTAGAAGATGTCCAATATGAGGAGGATCAAAAGTGCCGCCAAATATACAGGTTTTCATATTCACCTACCTTAAGAGTTGTTATTTAAGATGTCCGAAGCTATTTTTTTAAAACTATCATCAACTAGTGATTCATCGCTTTTATTTAAGCTGTCTAAAAACTCTTCAGCCTCTTCATTTTTATCCAAAAGAACCAAGCAACGTATTACCTCTAGATTTGCATCTCTGTAATATGTTGTATCATAGTAGTCTTTAATTACAATTTTATAAGCAACAATTGCTGAATCGTAAGCTTTCAACTTAACGTACAGCTCTCCTGTTTCCATATTCTTTTGAGCTAACCTTAATCTAAGCTCTTTAATAAGGTTATCAGCACCCACAGAATGGTTAGATGAAGGATAATCGTCCAAGAACTGTTGTATCTCGATTATAGCTTTCCTACTAGATTCTTGATCGTGATAATAGTTTGGAGATAATGCCATTAAAGTTTCACATATTCTCCATCGGGTTTTCTCGATATAAGGACTGAATCCCATTCTTGATACTAACTTTTCATATTCAATTAAAGCTAATTCATAATCTTCACCGAGAAAATAAGACTCCGCTAAAAAGAATAATGCATCATCTCCTAAATCAGTATGAGAACCTCTATCAACAATAATATCAAATTGTTGTGCTGCTTTTGCGTATTTCTCATCTTCAAAAAATACCAATCCATCTTCAAATCTGGTTTTATAAGGAATATTATCGTCGAAAGGATTTGCCCAGCCACAACCGGCTATAAAAAAGATGATTGAAAAAAATATGAGTTTCATATTAGATGTTATTTGATATCTTGATTCAGAGTTAGAAAGAACCACTTAAAGAGAATCTCACCATATTTGAATGTGGATCAAGCTCTCCGCCCATGACATAACTTACATCAAATCCAAGTGCATCTAAACGAGCACCTAAACCAAGAGTTGTGTAGCTTAAATCACCAGATGGATCATTCATAATGCCTGCTCTTAATGCAAAATCTTCTACAAGAAAATATTCTACTCCAAGGTTAGTAACCATTGATTGGTCGTTTATTTCATAATTTAAATCAAATGCTAAATTTATTTTATCTTCAAGAGTTAAATAACCTAAACCAAAGCCCAGCTTAGTAGGCAGTGGATCTTCTTCTCCGTCTCCAAAACTAACACCTGGACCTACATTTGTTAATACAGCACCCATTGTTAAATTAGGATTGTTCATTGCATTATGTTTAAAATAACCAACATCAAAAGCAACGCTACCACTAGTAGCATCAAGACTACTTATAACAGCAAGTTCTTGATAGAAATATTTTCCATTTACACCCCAAGATGAATCTTCATCAATTTTTTTAGCATAAGATACATTTAATGCATACATATAACTAGAAAATGAACCTAACTCAGCTCCATTCTCGTCTGTACTAATCTGATCTCCAAGGTTTAAATAAGTAAAATGACCGCCAATTGCTCCATCCTCTTTAAACGGTGTAGCAAATGTAATAAAATCATATGCCATATCGTCTACTAGATTTGGAAGATAACTGGTATGCATAAAAGAAGCTTGAGTATTAGAAAGATTAGATAAACCAGCTGGATTGTAATATGTTGCATAAGCATCATTTGCCACTCCAATCTGTGCCTCTCCCATACCATTAGCTCTTGCACCTGGATTTATGGATAAAAATAATGATCCTGCTTGGCCTTGAGCCATAACAAGTTGTGATAGTAAGATAACGGTTGTAATGAGATTTTTATATTTCATGATAGACAAAGATAAATAAAAATCAGTAAAAGAACAAAGGAATATATGTTATAATTAAGACTCCTATTAACCTTATAAAGAAATAAGGCATTGTGGCTGTATAAATTGTTGGCATATCTTTTTTAAAACGATATGAAGCTAGAAAGAGATTCATGCCTACCGGAGGCGTAATATAGCCTAGCTCTAGATTAGCAATAAAGATAATTCCTAAATGTATTGGATCGATACCAAAATGTATTGCTAGAGGGGCAATTAGAGGAACTATAACAATAATAGCTGAAAAAATATCCATGATACATCCAGCAATTAGTAATAAAATATTTAAGGCCAATAGAAATACTATAGGAGAATCAATAGATGTTTTGACAAATTGTAAAATCTTTAAAGGAATTTGAGCATCTACAAGATAACCGGTAAATCCCATAGCAAAACCAAGAATAATTAATACCCCTCCTACCAATGTAGCACAATCAATAACAATCTTAGGGATATCTTTAAATTCTATATCTTTATATATATATACCTCAACAAACAATACATACCATACTAATAAAGCTGCACATTCAACTAAAGTTGCTAATCCGCTAAATAAGCCATAAATAATGAATATTGGGATAGCTATCTCCCATTTTGCATTAAGAAAAGATTGTTTTAAATCTTGAATATTAAATTGAACCTTTTTCTGATTCTTTGGCTTATGGTATATCCCATAACAAACAATAATAAATAATAAAAATAGACCAGGAATAAGACCGCTTTTAAATAATTCAATCGGATTAATACCTGCCGTAACAGAGTAGATAATTGCAGGAAGACTTGGTGGAAATAATAATCCAAGCGACCCAGCTGTTGTAATTAATCCCAAAGAAAAAATTTCAGAATAGCCATCCTCAATTAATATGGGATATAAAATAGCTCCTAAGGCTAAAATTGTCACGCCAGATCCACCCGTAAGCGCTGTAAAAAAAGCGCACAACAAAACCACAATTAATACCGTTGATCCGGGAAGCCATCCCAATGATGCTTTAAAAAAGCTTAGAAGTCGCTTAGAAATATTACTTTCAGCAAGTATGTATCCAGCTAATGTAAAAATAGGAATAGCTGCTAATGTAGGAGAAACAACGATACGATATGCACTATCACTAATAGTGGACATTAAATCAAAGTTTGTAGCCCAATCAGTAGGCTCTGATAAAAAGAAAAATATTGAAAGAGCAGCTAAAACAACGAAAATAGGTAAGCCAAATGCTACTAATCCAATAACACCCAAAACCTTAATTGTTAAAAGAATTTCATTGGAAAGTGGAAATTGCCAATAATAAAGGATTATAGTAATCAAAAAAGAAAAAAAGACTAACAAGAGACGATAGTTGAATCTGCTACTACTTGTCATTATCATATGATACCAAATTAAAAATAATCCAACCGGAATAATGCTTTGAGCAAACCACACTGTTATAAATGGAGCAATAAATTCTGGATATTCTATACCGATTTGTATCATTTTTAGATAAGAGATAGCAAGGACAAAAACTACTCCAGCCGAACACATATGAACTAGAAAATGACTAATTCTAAATTCAGAAGACTGTTTAAATACTGGCTCTCTAACAACCGCTAACAGTCTATTAGATCTTGCAGCTAATACCGCTCCAATAAAAGCAATCCACAGAGTCATATGTTGAACAATTTCCTGAGAAGCAGGAATCGAAAATAAATCTATAAATCTAGATAAAATCTGAAAAACAGGAAAAGAAACAATAATAGCAAAACATACATAACAAAGAAAATTCTCTGCTTTACTAAGTAAGCTATTATTCATCAATAGCTGAAGTAACTTTATTATAAATTTCCTGAGATAAAAAAGTATCAATGACGTCTGGAGTTATTTCCTTCCTAAAGGATTCCCAGACTTCCAATTCTTGATCGGTTGGAGTTTTAATTTTCATACCATATTCCTGCATTGCATCAATGGCCTTAACTTCCATTTCTCTTCCATTCTTTTGATACTTTCTTCCAATATCTTCTGCTACAGCCATCATCGCTTTCTGATGCCCAGGTTTTATTCTTGACCACACATCATCGTTAATTATTACAGCGCCGATAAAAGTGGCCCACTTTAAATCTAGCATATTTGGTGTTAATGCAGACCAACCAGAGCTGGCAGATAAAATAGGTACAGTTTGCATTGCATTAATCATGCCAGTTTGCAATCCCGTAAGAATATCAGTTTCTGCCATAGGTATAGCATTAAATCCAAATTTTTTAAATAATTCTACTGTAACATAGTCACCTGCTGATGTAAAAATCTTTGCATCTTTTAAATCTTGAGGTACTGCAATTTCATCTGCAGAGAACCAATATACCCACCCAATATCCACTAAAAATAATAATTTAAATCCACTATCAGATAGTTCACTATCAATATCATCAAACATAGCCTCTTTCACTCTATCCACTTCATCATAATCTTTAAAACCCATAGGCAATGTAAATGCTTGAATACTATCTGTTAAACGAGCTAAACCAATCGAAGACATAGCAGACCCTTGAATTTGACCGATACGCATTTTACGAATTGTATCTATTTCTCCGCCTACAACTCCATTAGGATAAATACGTAGTTGCACCTGACCATTTGTTTCCTCTTGCCATCTTTGACCCATTTCTAAAAGAAGATTATAATATTCTGTTCCTTCAGGAGCTACGGTTGCAAGCTTAATAATAATTGGCTTTGATAGTAAAATTCCAGACAGAAAAACTACTACAATAATATTTTTTAGGAAGTTCATTATATAAATTTACATATAAAAAAGGTCATCGACTCTAGTTAACAACCATGCTGCTCTTAACTTAGATAGTGTATTCGCCTGTTTCATATCTTTATCTTTACTAATATCAATTGTTAGAGCTTTATCAATTAACTCTAAAAAATATGCTTTGTCTTGCTTAGAAACAGCAAAACTCTCAGCTAATGTAACATAGATGCCAATATTATATCCCTTTGCTGCACGATCGGCTAATTCAAAGTACTCCAACGCTCTTCTTTCAGAGTCTTTATCTCCACTCAAATCATTTAGATGGACGCTCATCATTGCAGCATACAACGATCCTTTCTCCCAGCCTGGATTAATGGCAATGGCATTCTCAAGCAACCATCTAATATTATTCAAATCAATTAAATATTCTGGGTCTCCTTGACTAGCCTGTATTGATCCTGCCATCGAACCGCTAAGCCAATATAGATAAGGAACATCGTCGACATGAAAATCTACTTTGGCTTTTGTCTTCATCTTTGATTCAAAGTCGGTATGTCTTAAAGATAGTGCTTGTATCATATAGTTTTTTGAGGTGAGAAATAAATCTAATGACTCACTATAATACTCTCTTGCTGTATAGTAATCTGCGTACATCAGCCTATCTGCCTTTTCCATGAGAATACCATAAGAATATTGCGTTAAACTTTTAGAAGCATTTAAATAGACTTCAGAATTGAATGCGTCATTTTTAATCTTCTTTTCATGAGATTTGAATGAAATTGGTATAGCATATTCTGCTATACTAGCTCCGAACATTAAATCTCGATTTGATGAGCAAGAATTAAAAAATAAGCCTATAAAAATAGCTAAGTATATATTTCTTTTTTTAATATTAATCATAAATTGGAAATGATTTACATAATTCTTGTACTTCTGATTTTACAGAGCTAATAGTAGACTGATTTTCACTATTCATAATAACTCTATCAATTAATTCTACTATAGTCTTTACTTCGCCTGTATTCATACCTCTAGTAGTCAATGCTGGCGATCCCACTCTTATTCCGCTCGTAACAAATGGACTTTTAGGATCAAAAGGAACCATATTTTTATTTACCGTAATACCGGCTTCATCTAAAGCATGTTCAGCTTGCTTTCCAGATACAGATTTGTTTTGTAGGTCTAATAACACTAAGTGTGTATCTGTACCGCCTGATATAAGATTATATCCTCTCTTTGTAAACTCTTCTGCAAAACATTGAGCATTTTCAAGAACTTGTTTTATATATACTTTAAATTCAGGAGATAAGGCTTCTTTAAACGCTACTGCTTTCCCAGCAATAATATGCATCAATGGCCCTCCCTGGATTCCTGGCATTACTGCACTATCTAAAATTTCAGACATCATTTTTGTTCTTCCTGATTTTGGTGCTACAATACCGTATGGATTTTCAAAATCCTTTCCCATTAATATAACCCCGCCTCTTGGACCTCTGAGTGTTTTATGCGTGCTGGTAGAAACTACATGACAATGTGGAAATGGCGAAGGATGCATTTCAGCCGCAATTAAACCTGAGTTATGACAAATATCGCCATGCAAGAATGCTCCAACTTCATCTGCAATTTCTCTAAATCTTTCGAACTCTACTGTTCTTGGATAGGCGCTAGCTCCACAAATTATTATTTTAGGCTTATGCTCTCTTGCTTTTTTTAGCAAATCATCAAAATCAATTAAACCGTCATCTTTCTTAACGTGGAAAGTTACTGCATTGTATAATTTTCCAGAAAAACTTACTTTAGATCCATGAGTTAAATGTCCTCCATGGCTTAAATCGAGACCCATGATACAGTCTCCAGGGTTGAGCATTGCCAAAAACACACCCATATTCGCAGAAGAACCTGAATGTGGTTGTACGTTAGCATATTCAGCTTTAAAGAGCTCTTTAGCGCGATGAATAGCTAAGTTTTCTGCTTCATCAACATGGACACATCCACCATAATATCGCTTTCCAGGATAGCCCTCTGCATATTTGTTTGTTAAAACGGAACCTGCAGCTTCTAATACTGCTTTGCTTGTAAAATTTTCCGAAGCAATTAATTCAAGGAAATTTGTTTGACGATCAAATTCAGAATTAATGATTTTAAAAATTTCATTATCTTCTTTCTTCAATTGGGACATAAATCTACCAATCGCTTTGCTTTGTAAGAGACTCACTCACCCACTCATAACATCTGCCAGCTGGAGATACTCTTCCGGTAGTTTGAATATCTTTATCAAGCATAAACCAATCTGCGCGTCCAAATAAGACATCATTTTCTTCGAGCCATCTTTTTTGCTTGAAATATTTAGAATTACCTTTTTTTTCTGCCTGAACAAAATAATTGTATGCTAATGATGCAACAGCCTTATCAGATCGTGAGAAATTATCACCTCTACATATATTCATAGCCTTATAATATAAATTACCCATATGAGATAAGGATTCAGCATTATTCTTTGATATTCTCAATGCTTTTGATCCCCATTCATAAGCTTCATCAAACTCATCTAATTCCATATGATTTTCAGAAATCTTTATTGCTACTCTATAATTATTACGATCTAAATCAAACAAATCCTCTAGCACTTCAACAGCTTCATCGAAATCAGAATTTTCATTGTATGCATTACCCAAAGTAAGATAAACCATATTATTAGTTTCATTATAGCGTAAAGTACCCTCCAATGCATCGATGGCCTCATCAACATCTCCATTATCCATCAATTTTTGCGCATACTCTATAGCATAAGAAGCATTCTCTGGATTGTCTTCAGATCTTGCTTTAAAAATTTCAAGAGGGTCTTCTCCGGAATTTTCATACACCCTAGCTAACTCAGATTGAATAGCAGAGTTATTTGGATCAAAAGATAAAATCTTTTTGAGAACTGACACTTGTTCATCTGTTCTTCCTTGATCTCCGTATGCAGATGCCAAATCTCGCAATGTATCGGTATCTTTAACATCAGAATCTAATAGCCTTTCATACTCAATTATCATTTCATCAGTTTTGCCTTGTTTCTTAAACGAATATGCCAACCTTTTCATCAAGTCTGTGTTCTCTGGTAATTCTTCTAAACCCTCTACTAAAACTTTCTCAGATTCATCAAATTTTCCCAGGTACTCTAACGCAATCGCCCAATATAAATAAACATCATTTGGATTGACCCAGTCTGAGTCCCATTGATCACATCTTAAGCTCATCATTTCTGAATAAGCATTTGCACTTAATTCCCAATTGCTACTTCTATAGTATTCAGCAGAACTACTGGATAATTGAGGACATCTGTCTTCTCTTTCGTCTTCAATAGAGTACGGATACCAGCCATCATTATAAATCAATCTGGTAGCTTCTCTACAATCCACTACTTTAATCTCGACATCATTTGTAATTCTTAGCTGTTCTCCTCTTTTACATTGAGCATCAAGGGATGCGGAGAATAAAATACTTAAACCAATTATAGTCCATAAATAATTTCTCATTTTTTCACCTAATTATTATATTTTTCTTCTTTTAACGAACCATAAATCTCCAATACTTACTCCCACATTGAATGATTGTACAGTTTCACTTCCTACATTATAGATATTATCTCTATTTACTAAATTATAGCCAATATCAATTTGGTTCCTCATTAAACCAAATTCAATACCTACTCCTAAACCTAAACCAACCTCTTTAACATTATCAAGATTTTTAATCTCATAATCACTAAACGATAATCCCGCTCTAAAATGAAACTTATCTGTTGAATAAGGCTTTGCAAACTTCAAAAATCCAATATTAATTTTACTCTTCCCTTCAATGTATCCCGGGTAAAGTGAGCTAGATAAAGCATTTTTTCCATTATTATTCCATGATTGTACCTCTAGCTGAGCATGATATCTTTCAGCAAACTCATAATCAATACCTGCTTTAAAATCGCTTATTGATATTTCATTTTTGAATATAGTATTGGTTGGCATTAATGCGGCAGCAACATTCGGATAATCTTGTGAATCGTGATAGTTATTTGAGTTTAAATCTAAAAATGCTTGATAAGACTCATTTTCCACATCAATATCATTTAATGAGAAATTATAATTTAAAGATAAAACTAAGGGATTGTCATTGAATGAAAATCGTCTTGTAGTATAGTAAAATTCGATTAATGAGCCTGAAAAATAATCTCTAGATTGCAATAAATGATCGTTAGAATCAATAATAAGATTCTGTGATGACCTAGATGATCCAAATATCACATCTATACCTAATCCAATATCATCCGTATCTGTAAGCTTGTAACCGACAGCAAATTGAGCCATCGAAGAACCTCCACCCGTTTTATTGGATCGAGAATAATCTAATGTATCAGATCCAGCAAATATAAATTCATTAAATGTACTGTCTACGATAGTTATCTCTCTAGAGAATAATGGTTTAAATGTTAATCCAAATGAAATCTTTTGCTTAGATGGGATAATTAATTTTGCTGATGCTAATCCAGAATTCTTGCTAGAACTAGAACCAAATTTATTACTTTGACTTTCAAATGAGGTGTTCAGATATGTAAATGATAATTTATGCCATGTTGATGGATTAGATAATGAAACATCATTCTTAAAACTAGGCAATAATCCTACTGATCCTGAACCTAATATAGCTGCTTCATCATTCTGAGAAAACATCCCATAGCCATAGCCGTTCATTGTCGATTGACTAAATAGCGCACTTAAGAATAATAATAAAACAAGATTACGGTTTAACATATAATACCTCTACAGACTCTGTATCGAATCTAATTTTATCAAATGGGCTGTTTACTGGACCACTATAAAGCATTAAACCATGATTATTAATGACATCATTTTTATAAGACTGAATAAAAGCCTGAATAGGGATTTCTATCTTTCCATCTTCCACCTTCCTAGATATAATAAAGTTTTGATCTGATACATAAACTGAATCACTAAGAGATTCGTCTTCAGATAAAAATGTAGTAAAATCCCAATTTTCTACAGAATCTGAAAGTGCTGCAACTACAACATAGAACTCATCACCTTCTTCGAGATTTGAAGACTCTATATTAAGCACAAGATTCGCATTCTTTACGATTGAATTTCTTTCTAGTTCATTAATAATATCCAAATCATATCGTAAAACTGATTGAAGCCCTGATCCGGAATTAAGTGTCACATAATTTTTATCTTCTTCCTCTACTATTGGAGGAAGAAAAATACTAAGGCCTTTGTCTCCAAAGAAAAGAATTGAAGTATCGATGGTAGTTGTATCATTCACTGTTGCCTTATACCACACCCTCATTCTTGGTTGACGACTACTCTCATCACTTTCAATTGTAAATAACTCATCTAGAGGTTCATCATTTTTTAACATAAGAGTTCTTGCTGGATAGGTAAATGTATCAAAATAAAACTCTTTCAACAATTCAAGGTTATCGTCTTTAAATAAGAAATCTAGAGTGTCATATCCTGTACTGTCAGGCTCAATATTGACTAATGGAATTTGATGCAATAAGGTGGCATTATTCTCAAAATCTATATAATTATCTAATGAATAATAGCTAGTAGAATCTTCAGAAAAAATACTATCTTCAGTTGCTAAAATTGAGTACAAAGATAAATTTGATGTTGAATTTAGCGAATCACCAGTTTGCATATATACTAATGCACTATCAACTTGTATTGAATCTGCTAGCAAATCAAATAAAGCGGTTGGAGGCAGTGAACCTGAAAATAATGTAAGGCTAAATAAAGAAAACAAATTCTCTGAGCCTTTTACATCTCCAAAGAAAAATTTTCCATTTCCCCCTAACGTTGGATTGATTTGAAATACCTTATTTTTATCCAAAGGAAGTGTCAGTGTATTGATGGTATAATTTGGATTTTCTATCTCACTATAAACGATAGTTTCTTCCGAGCATGCATTAAAAGACAAGAATACAATACTTGTGATTAATACCCATTTTATAGAAAAACAATTATGCATTCTTTATATTTTTTTTATTCCCAACTCAATAGCGTTTAATAATGGAGAATAATCTGTATTTTCTCCATAATCAAGGTCTACAACAGAGCAATTCTTAGCATCTTTAAAAACTTTTAATTTCATCAGCTTAGATGATACCTTTTCAGCGCCATTAACAAGGATAGTTTTATCTGCATACATACATCCAATCTGATTTAGATTTAACGACTTGAATGGCGAAAAAGTTTCCTTCTTAAATCCAAGATTATTGGTGTCAAAAATAATGTCCGCGTTTAAAGAGCTTGCTATATATACAGTCTTTATTTTGGATAAATCTTTATCCGCTTTTGCTAACGTCTTTACTAGCATAGGTATTAAGGCAGATGTCCAACCACTACAAATAATAACATTAGGGTACCAAAACAAGTTAGGAAGCATCTTAATTGCTGCTAAAGCATAAAAAGCAAATCTCTTATCATTGTCAGTTAAAAATCTACCATTCTTTGCCTTATAAAGCAGGTTGTTCAATTCTCCAAAAATATCTTCTTGCTCTAAGAAGTAAACTTGTAATCTTGATTTTGGTAGAAATGCACTCTTAGCTGAGCATACATAATCGACATCATCGAAATCAAATAAGATTTCCTTTAAACGAATAACTTCTCTTAATATATATTTTCTCTCACTAATAAAGCCATACTTTGGCATTAAACATCTAACATCGTTGCCTTTTTCTTGTAAACCTAAAGGAACTTTAACAGAAAAATCGGATAAAGGTGAAACCGATGCAAAGGGATCCATTTCACTAGTTATATAGAAGAGTTTTTTTGTCATGATAAATGAGTAGCAAGAAATTAGCGATAGACAGTCAGAATTTCAACTCCCAATAATAATTAATTTTTTGAAAAACTGACTACTAAACCTATCATAATAAAACAAGACAACAAAAAAGAACCTCCAGCAGAAATAAATGGTATTGGAAGACCTTTAACTGGAATCAAACCTATCGTCATTGCAGAGTTAATAAATATATGAGATAAAAGAATTGATCCCAACCCCACTATGACTAAACTAGCAAAATAATCAGAAGCGCGAAATGCAATATCCAAAAGTGTTTTAATCAACAAGAAACAAAGTATCATCACGCACAAAATCCCTAAAAATCCTAATTCTTCGGCTATAACAGATAAAATAAAGTCAGATTCTTGTACTGGTAAAAACTTTAACTGTGTCTGAGATCCTGCCCCCCATCCTTTACCAAAGAATCCTCCAGATCCAATCGCAGTAATGCTTTGAATAATATGGTAAGCAGATCCCATGGGATCAAGATCTGGGTTTAAGAATGTTAAAATACGTTGTTTTTGATAATTAGCTAGATTATTCCATAAAAATGGAGTTAATAGTCCTGTAAAAATATTAGCAAAATATAGTATCGATTTTGTCATAATACTTGCTTGAAAGGTCAAAAAACAAATAAACATTATTAATGCCCAAACAGTAAAAAAAATGATATTCGATGCTGCGATAATTGTAATAATTGGTGTAATCATTAAAAAGATTGTAAAATTACTTACTCCAGCCCACAAGAGCATCGGAAGTAAGGGTGCGCATATAATAACTGCTGTACCTAAATCTGGTTGATTCAATACTATAAAAGCAGACAACAGTGTTAATATTGATGGTACTACAATAATAGAATTATCTTTTACTTCGAGTTGATGGTTAGATAGATATTTTGCAATAACAATGACCGTAGCGCATTTTAAATACTCTGATGGTTGAATATAAAAGAATCCAAAGTCAATCCATCTATAAGTATATTCTACCGTCGGTAAGAAGAAGGGAATTATACAAAAAACAAAGGTTGTAATAAATATTAGGGTTGAATTATCATGAATTGTCTTCATCGATATATTTTTAACAAAAATGAATACTACAAAAGAGAAGAGAAGAAAAACACATTGCCTGTAAAATGAACTATCAGAACTAAACGGATTATCAGAAATACTATATAGAGTCATCAAACTAAAAGTGGTCAATCCAATAATTATAAAAAACAATCTTGATACAGAATTTTTTGTGGTGTTTGATATGAATTGATCTAAAAGCATAATCTCTAATTCTCCGCTAAAGATTTAGAAGAATTGATATAATATGAAACTATATCTCCTGCAATTGGTGATGCTACGGCTCCTCCACCTCCTCCATTCTCAATCATAACAACGATTGAGTACGTTGTATCTTCAACGTCAAAAAAACCAATAAACCATGCATGAGGTTCTCCGTGAGGGTTTTCAGCAGTACTCGTCTTTCCAAACAGCTTAACATCTGAACCATTCAATCGAGCTCTCCATCCACTTCCCTGATCTGCGTTAACAACATCAAACATTCCATCCCAAATATGATTCCATATTTTTTCTGAATATATAATTTTATCATAGTAAGATATTTCTTTAGATAAGTTTAGTCTTAACTGTGCTGTCTCACCTCTTGACGCAATATGATTAATAAATCTTAGCGCTTGGACAGGAGTAATTAAAATATCTCCCTGACCTAATGTTAGATTCAATAAAACACCTCTTTCTGACCAACCCCATCTTCCATAATTTTTGATATAGAAATCTTTATCTGGAATTAATCCATTTTTCTCATTTGGCAAATCAATTTTTGTTGATGCGTTAAAGCCAAATTTCTTTGCAGTATCCGTCCAGTCTTTTAAGCTAATCAACTGCACTGTTTCATAAAAATATATATTGCAAGATTGTGCAATCGCTTTATTTAAATCAACAAGACCATGTCCATTTTCATTCCAGCAACGAAATTCATTTGTACTGCCGGGTGGCACATAAATACCAGTACATAATAGACTATCTGACGGGTCTACTAAGCTATTTTCAATCAAATTAATAACTGTAATCAATTTTAATGTTGATCCTGAAGGATAAAGGCCTGCAATAGATCTATTTAATAATGGTTTATCTTTATTTTTTAATAGATTATTCCACTCAAACTCAGATGTTGTACCTCTATAAACACTCAAATCATAAGAAGGACTACTAACCATGCTTAGTATTTCACCTGTATTAACATTGGAAACTAACACAGACCCTTTTTTTCCTTCTAAAATATTTCTAGAATATCGCTGTAGATTAGCATCAATAGTTAATGAAAGATCGTTTCCTGGAAATGCAGGAATATTATTACTGTCCAATCTAAAAATTTCACGACCATAGGTGTCAACTTCTATATAATCTACTCCCTTAGAAAATCGCAATTCTTTTTCATACTGCTTTTCAATCCCTTGCCAACCAATCAATTCTCCAGCTCTATAAAGAAGATTCTTATCAAGCTTAGGAATTGTGTCCCTATCTACTTCTTTCAAATAACCTAAAAAGTGAGCATCATTTAAGATAGAAGAATATATTCTTTCATCAGACCGATCATATTGAACACCTGGAAAATCTAATCTCATTTCTTCTATTTGAGAAATTTGTTCAAATGTTAAATTCTTAGCAACAGTAGTTGGAAGAAAAGGTCCTCTATAATATTTTTTATATCTTTTATTTAACTCTTCTATATCAATGCCAACAATAGATGATAATTTTACAAATTCTTGTTCTTTATCTCGCAATTCATAGGGTGTTACTGTTAGAATATAAGTTGGATAATTATCGACTAATATTTCTCCATAACGATCTAAAATCAATCCTCTCGGAGCATAAGTTGTAAGCGCTTTAACGCTATTAATTTGAGATTTCGAAAAATGCCTATCATAATCAATCACTTGTAAATAAAAATATCTACTAAGAAGCGAAAAAAGAGCAAAACATAATATAAATAATAATGCTCTATAATGAAAAATATCTGCTTTATTTTCTATCTTAAGCATCTTCTAACACCGACTGTTTTACTCCTAGAATTCTAGTAAGAATAAATCCTACAAAAAAAGTATATAACGCTATAGAAAACCAATTTTTTAAGAAAAACAGTATGTCATTAAAAAAGAAAAAATCATACCTAAAAAATGAATATAGTCCAGTGCCTAAAAATACCAAACTCAGCCAGTATAAATCAAAATTTCTATATGCAAAATTGGAACTTACCTGAGATGCAAAATAGGCACATATCGAAAACACTAAACTGGATAATCCTAAATAAAATCCACTGAATAATATTAAGTCTGAAAATAACCCAATCAAAAAACCGATGATTGTCGCTCGAGAAGCACTCTCCATAGAGATAGAAGATAGAATAATAAATAACAGCATGATATTTGGCTGAAATCCATTTATAGTTAATAGTTCTGCAAACATGAGCTGTAATATGATTGCTATAAAAAGGTATCCACTGAAATTGAAACCCATAACTCTATCCTTCCTTATCCACGATAAATAATTGATTTAAAATAGACAAATCAGAAAAGAGTTTCATGCGTATAACTTTATTCGAACTGTTAGATTCTTTATATATACTAATTACTTCACCTACTGGCAAATTTGGCGGAAAATATAGACTGAGATTGGAAGTTAAAATAACATCACCAATTTGAACGTCTGATGTTGTTTGAACCTCTACAACTTCGCATATGTCACTTTTAATCCAACGCATAATACCTTCGGTTTCAGATGGTATTATTTTTATGCTTAACCTAAAATTGACATCGCTTACTAATTGAACACCTGAATGATCATCTGATACAAAAACAATCTTCCCTACTACACCTCGAGATGATAATACTGCACTATTATTATCTACACCATCTACCAATCCTCGATTCAATAAAACAGATGACATGTTAGAATTAACACCTTTAGACAAAATATCTGCTCCAATGAAATTTAATTCATTACGCTTTCTAAATTTTAACAAATTTCTTAATCTTTCATTTTCAATTTTATTTGATGATAGAATCTGATTTTCTAGATTAAGCTTCAAATTTTCATGAGATAAAACTTCAAGTTTTTTTGTTAAAAAAATCTGGTTATCTAGCCAATTAAACGGTTTATATAAAAAAGAAAATGTATCTAATGTAGTAGAGCGAATATTTTGAATTCTCTGACTATCATTACTGAAAATAAGTAGAAATGAAACTAGGATACAGATAAATAAAACTGAACTATCTAAATTTTTTTTAAAAAATAAGTCAATCTTAGTCATTCTTAACGAAGGACATGCTTAAATTTTTCTAAATCTTCTATTACTGCTCCACATCCTTTTACAATTGCTAGATGTGGTTCATCGGCAACATTAACAGGTACGCCTGTTTTTTCACGTAATACTTGGTCCAAACCTGTTAATTGAGAACCTCCTCCGCAAAGAACAATACCTCTATCCATAATATCTGATGATAATTCAGCAGGTGTCGCCCCTAACGCGTCATTAATTACGTCTAGAATTCTTTTTACAGGATCTTTTAGAGCCTGTCTTATCTCATCAGATCTTATATCTTTTGTTTTAGGTATTCCAGATACTAAATCTCTACCTTTTACTAAAATATTTTTAGATCGTGATCTCATAGCTGAACCAACTGTAATCTTTATCTGTTCTGCTGTTTGTGCTCCAATTTCTAATTTATGTTCATTTCTAAACCAATGCTGTATTGCGTCATCCATTTCATCGCCAGCAACTCTGATGGCTTTTTTGGTTACTACTCCATTTAGTGATATAACAGCTACTTCAGTAGTTCCTCCACCGATATCAACAATAATATTACCCACAGGTTTACTAATATCTAATCCGATACCAATTGCTGCAGCAACAGGCTCATCTACCAGAAATACTTCTCTAGCTGCCTGTTTTTCTCCAGAATCTTTCACAGCTCTTCTTTCTACTTCGGTTACACCAGATGGCACACAAATAACCATTCTTGGCCTAGTCAAACGATTTAAATTTACTTTTCTAATAAAGCCCTGCAACATTTCATCTACAGCAGTATAATCAGCAATTACCCCATCTCTCAATGGACGGATAGTTTCAATACCTGCATGAGTTTTACCCAACATCTGTTTGGCATCGTCACCAACAGCAATAACAGCTCCTGTTTTTGTAGATCTAGCAATAATAGATGGCTCATTGACTATAATCCCCTTACCAGCTAACCATATCAAAGTATTAGCAGTTCCAAGATCAATAGCGATATCGCCACTAACCCAATTAAAGCTATCGCTAAAGCCAGTTTTGATTTGATTTAAGAAATTCATAGTCTATAAGTTATAAAATATTATTCTCATTCCTTAGTTTTTTTTATTTAGTAAGCCCTTCTTTACTTAAAAGATCTGCTTCCATATTTTTATCTCTCAAAACGTGAGAAACTGACCAGTGATTTAGCATTGAACATAAATCCAAAACTTTAGCATGAAGCTTAATCATTCTTTCATTTTTGACTTTATAATCACCGTTGACTTGTCTTACAATTAATTCACTATCACAAAAAATTTTGACATCTAATATCTTCTTCTCAACACAAAGCTCAATACCTCTAATTAATGCCAAATATTCTGCTTCATTATTGGTACAATCGCCTATATTCTCAGCAAAAGAAAATACTGTTTCATGACCATTTTTTAACAAACCTCCAATACCGGCATTGTTTTTATCAAGCTGGGATGCTCCATCCGTAAAAAGCTTATAAGATATACCGCTACTATCCCATGAATCTTGCATAGTCTTTGGTAGTTTAACTAAACTATCTATTAAAGCAATTTCTTGATCAGATAGTTTGTCCCTAAATCTTTCTAAAATTTTAATTAATTTTTTTTCGCTGTTCATAATACTTAATATAAGAATGGCGTTCTAAGCCTATAATCTCCGAATCCATATTCATCAATAAAAGTAAATTCTTCTCCAATTTGGAAATAGTACCATGTTTCATAATTATAGCTGCCTTGCATATTCATTGAACGAACCATATCATCTGGCTTACCAAGCAAGATATAAACCATTCCCATATCTGACTTCCACCCTACAGAAGCTCCTCTTGAAAAATTCTCTTCTGCAAAAACGACTCTGGTATAATATTCTTCCATAAGTTCGTTAACTTTTGTCTGTGCAACAGGATCTCTTTTTGCCCAAACTTTCCTAAAAAATTTCTCTTTTTCTGACTGCTTAAGGTTTTTCAATTCTTTCTTTTCATTAGATGTTAAGATATAGCTCATCTGAGATAATGCAGTATCAATATTATCAATTCCATCAAAAAGTGTGTTATTCTTTATTTTGAATGAAAATGACTTAGATGATGTATTGTTATTCTGACTAACTACTACTTTGACCTTCAAATCTCTTTTATCAATATTTTTAATGGGAATATTTACTAAATGACTTATTACGCTACTATTTGCAGTAGCCTTAATAGAATCTTCCCATTGTACTTTTTTATCTCCAATAATGCTAATCGTAATATTATACTCCCCTGGATTTAAAACCACATATTGATAGAAAGAGATGATATCATTACTCGGTATTACTCTACCGCTTTCAGTAGGAAATTTATTCAAATCAAAGCCCCATAATCCTTTTATCTCTTTTACGAATATTGGATTATAAATTTGAAAAAAAGTACTACTCAACGGACCTTCTAAATCAATTTCTTTATCCTTCTTTCCAGATAGCTTTATATCTAAATCCTTTAGGCTTGATGTAACAGTATAACTCTCAAGAGGTAAAACAAATGCTGTTGTTAGTATTTTCTTCTTTACTTTTGATGTAGTGTCGCCAAATTTTTTAACAGTAATCGTATCTGAGAATAGTTGAGAAGATTGTTTTTCTTTCTCGCTATCTAGTATAGCAATATTTGCTTCATATTGAGCCTCAAAAAGACCGTCTTTTTTCAGGAATTGTAATGTATTATTTGACACCTCCATAAACGATAAAATCTCTATGGAATCCTTAGCAACTGGGCGAACAAAAGAGCTGGTTTTAAACTGATCGATATTTCGATTAAAGCTCTGGGCAAATACTATGTTACATAGTATCAAATAAATGGATATAAATTTTTTCATAAGTTGAAATTAAATTTAATTAAACCTTTGCTCGTTAGTAACACTAAATATTCTGAAATATGTTTCATTTGGTAAATATTTCTTAAAAAAGGAAAATCGTAGTAATTAATAAGCTCTCTTGTATCTATATCAATAATCGCTAAACCTCTTGTTGTTGACAAGAATAATAATGAATTATCTACTACGATCAAATCAGTTATCTTATAGTTGAAATAAAGACTTGCAGGAACAATTAGAGCGCCTTCCTTATAATCTACGATACCTAAGTCTGTAACCATATATAACTTATCACTTCTAGAGAAAATCCTAGATACAGATCTAGATGCTATATCAATTTGATTCTTTTTCATCGATATATCAAATGTGCCATCTTTCCAATTAAGAGTTGAAATACTATTTTTTTCATTTTCATATCTGAAAACGGTATTGCTTAAAACAAAAAATACTTCATTTTCAAACTTTTCTATATCTCCCAAAAATAGATTTCTAGAGAAAACAAATTTCTCTATTGCGCTATTTACCTTTGCTTTTGAAGTCTTATTGATTTCAACAACTCCATTGATAGATCCAGCAAATACTGATTCATTTTCGTACTCTAAATGAACAATCTTTCCACGAGGAATCCCCTTCTCAAAACCAAGAGACCTGAATGAATCTTTCTTTGTATTGTATACCAAAATATAGCTATCTAACCCAAACCATATCTCATCATCAATCATAATACTTGAATAGATATTATCTTTGCTAAAATTTGAGTAATGATTAGATAGAATATTTTCGAACTTATTATCATCAATATCAAATTTAGCAATACCATTAAAAGATTTATTTCCAATACCTGAAACCCACAACACATTATCATCAATCACAGATGTTGGAACAGTGCATGCGAGACCATAGAATATTGGTGTTATTAACTTATTAAATTCATCTATTTTTAGAATATATCCATTAGAGAGTGACATCCAATTAATTCCATTATTTGACTTATAATAAGATAAATATTTTGAGAAGTTTCCTCTATTATCTGAAGCTCCATTTGAGGTTAAGAGCCATGCATCTTCAACAAAATAATCATTGAAATCAAATATATTCCATCTTAATTCTCTTGAGGAAATATCTCCCCAAACAATAGACGGCTCATCTGGTGAAACATATATTCCTAATAAGACTCCATTGACATGGTCTAATTTGAAAAATCTGCTATTCGATCGTAACCATAAATAATCCTTACTAGATCCAATATCAATAATTTGATTCCCAGATTTTAATGAAAGCGAATTGTATTGTAACGTATTCCAACTACCCTCTCTCGAAAAACTATATTCAATAAAGTTATCCCCTACAGACCATAAAATTCCTGTATGTTCATCAAAATAAATATGTTCAATTGAATTAGACTTTAATCCCTGACCTTGCGTAATAGGGCGCGCGAATTGTTGTGAAAATTTATTTAATCTTAAAATGCCTGCATTTTCTGTACCAAAATAAAAATATGTATAATCTTCTGATATAGAATTAACTGCACCTACCGCACCATAGTGCTCCCAACTGAAAACATTAAATCGATTATCAACCTGACCTAATAATGGACCAATCAATAATATGAAAAATAACAGATTAAAAATGTTATTATTTTTTTCTTTTATGCTTGTTGAAGCTATTACGCTTATATCCTTTTCTGACTTTCGATACATGTCCATTATCCAAATATATGACCACATTTGCAAATTGTTTCAAAAAATAATCGCTTGTTGAAGATAAAATGATAGTGGTTCCTAGAATGTTATTCATTTTCACCAATCTTTTGCGCAAAATCATTTCATTTTTTGGATCTAAATGTAGACCATAGTCATCTACAAGAAGAACCCTAGGGTCTTTTTCTACTCCTACAACAATTTTTAACCAATGTTTTTCACCATCCGACAACTTATTTATAGGTGTTTTCCAAAGATGCTCTAGGCTAAAATGTTTAAAATGTCGTGTACGAATTTGGTTTATCTTAGCAGAAAACATTCCTTTTAAAAATCGTTCAACTGTAGAATTGCTCTTTAAATAGTTTGAAAAGTCATTAAACATGTCTACGTGAATGTATTGAATTTCTTTATGTTTTTTGATGTTTCCAAAAAAGTTAGTTTTGAAAGGACTTCCCTGATAAAGAACATCTCCGTTTGATTCCTTTTGTAGCCCTGAAAGAACTTTCAGTAGAGATGATTTTCCTGATCCGAAATTACCGCATACACCATAAATTAATCCATTGTGAAACTTTAAGGTGTTTATTTCTAAAGCCTTTTTTGATCCAAACTTGAGCTTTAGACCATTAACATCATAAATTTGTTTTAATTCCATCTTTTTCTCCTTAAAAAGACAGAAAAACTATTCTTATAAATCTTCTAAATATTTTTCTGCATCTATTGCGGCCATACAACCAGAACCAGCTGCTGTAATTGCCTGCCTATAATGACTATCTTGTACATCGCCACAAGCAAACACTCCAGCTACATTGGTTAAAGTTGATCCTGGATTAGTAATTATGTATCCTTGATCGTCTAAATTGATGATACCTTTAAACTGATTAGTATTTGGTTTATGACCAATACCATAGAATACACCATCACAATCAAAATTTCTTTCTTTTCCGTCAATAGTGTCTTTTAGTTGAATACTAGAAACTCCATCTTTTTGAGAACCAAGAATATCAGTTACAACTGCATTCTTAATAATTTCAATTTTTGGATTATCTAAAACTCTATCAATCATAATCTTAGATGCACGAAATTCCTCTCGTCGATGGATAAGAGTTACCTTACTAGCAAATTTTGTTAAAAAACTTGCTTCTTCCATCGCTGAATCACCTCCACCAACAACTACAATTTCTTTTTCCTTGAAAAAATAACCATCACATGTTGCACAAGTACTAACTCCGTATCCTATTAATTCTTTTTCTGCTGCAAGACCTAACATTCTTGCAGATGCACCAGTGGAAATTATCACTGATTCAGCAAGATATTCTTCATCTTGAACGTAGACTTTAAATGGAGAGCTAGAAAAATCAACTTTTGAGACATGCTTATAAAAACACTCGGCTCCAAATTTCTGAGCTTGTTTTCGAAATAGATCCATCATATCTGGACCTAAAACACCGTCAGGAAATCCTGGATAATTTTCTACATCTGTAGTAATTGTCAATTGCCCTCCGGGCTGATTCCCTTCAAACACAATTGGACTTAAATTAGCACGAGCAGCATAAATCGCAGCTGTTAACCCAGCTGGACCAGAACCGATAATGATAGTTTTATGAATAGTTTTATCTGTCACTTAAATTAATTGTTTAATATTAACCTTTATTTATGATTTGGTTAATACCATCAACTAATGCCTGTTCAGACTGAAGACCAACTTCTTGTCTTACAATTTCTCCATTGCAAAAAAACAATAGGGTTGGAATGCTGCGAATACCGTATTTTACGGGCACTTCTTTGACTTCATCGACATTTACCTTACCTACAAGGACATTATCGCTAAATTCATCAGAAATTTTATCTAAAATGGGTGCTATAGCTTTACATGGACCACACCATTCAGCCCAAAAATCTACAATTACGAGCTTTTTTGCTTTCATTACAAGCTCTTCAAAGTTTCGATCTGTTATTTTGATATTTTTTTCAGACATAAGTTTTTCCAAATCATATTAATAATTACCATGGAATTTATAAGAATAATTGAATTTGGGTAACAAAAAAATAAGTTAAATGATTTCTCCGATGAGGATTAGCCTAAAATTTTTAAAAATCTTCTCTTGCCAACTTTAACCACAAGCTCGCCACATCCTTTACCGATAACATAACCTGGCTCAGAACACACCTCTCCATCTATTTTCACAGCATTCTGTCCTATTAGGCGCTTACCTTCTGCCTTGCTATCAATTAGATTTTCTGATAATAATACTTCAAGAATAGTAGTATCACTCTCTATTTTGAAAACAGAAATATTGTCTGGAATAGACTTTTTAACAAATATCTGATCAAATGCTTGTTCAGCTTCCAATGCTCTATCTGCATCATAATAACGTTCAACTAAATCTTTCGCTAAGTCTCGTTTGATATCTCTCGGATTTATGGAAGAGTCTTTAAGTTGATTTTTTACAGATAAAACCTTCTCTTTGTCTGCAAATACAGTTAATTCATAATATTTAACAATCATAGAATCATTAATAGACATCAATTTACCATACATATCTTCAGGAGAATCATCTAATGCGATATAGTTATCATAAGATTTTGACATCTTTTCCACTCCATCAGTACCCTCTAATAGAGGCAATGTAATGATAGATTGAGGTTCTTGATTATATTCTCGTTGTAAATCTCTACCAACCAATAAATTAAATTTTTGATCAGTGCCGCCTAATTCTACATCAGATTTAATTTCAACAGAATCCATTGCTTGCGCTAAAGGATATAAAAATTCATGCATTGAAATAGGAATTTCAGATTCAAAACGTTTTGTAAAGTCATCTCGTTCAATCATACGAGCAACAGTATACTTACTGCTCATTTTTATTACATCAGAAAAGTTCATTCTATTCAGCCAAGTGCTGTTAAATAAGACTTTAAGGGTTTTTACATCAAGTATAACCTTAGATTGTTCAATATATGATTCTGCATTAGCTTTTGCCTCTTCCAGAGTAAGCTGCGGACGTGTTTTATTGCGCTCAGAAGGGTCACCGATCATTGCTGTAAAATCACCAATCACAAGTATAGCTTGGTGTCCTAAATCTTGAAAATCTCTTAACTTTTGAAGAACAACACTATGTCCAATATGCAGGTCTGGTCTACTAGGGTCACATCCTAGTTTTATGACGAGAGGTTTGTCTTTTTTAATAGAAAATTCTAGCTTATGTCTAAGGTCTTGAAGCGGAATTACCTCTTCTGTTCCTTTAGAGATAATTTCTAACTGATCATCTACCGGTAAAAATCCCATTATTTTTTACTCATTTCTCGTCGAGCTTCCCTATCTAAATCTCTCATCTTTAAAGCGTCTTTTTTCTGATATGTTTTCTTGCCTTTAGCTGTAGCAAATTCAATTTTCGCTATTCCACCTTTAAAATAAGCCTTTAAGGGGACAATAGTTAATCCTTTTTGAGCTGCAACATTCTTAATTCTAATCATCTCTTTTTTGTGCAATAATAATTCACGATTTCTCGTCGGAGAATGACCTGAAAATCCAGTATGAGAATATGAGCTAATATGAGCTCCAATTAACCAAACTTTTCCGTCTTTAATTGAAACGAAACTATCTTTTAAATTTAATTTCTTTTCTCTTAAACTTTTAACCTCACTACCGAGGAGAATCATACCAGCTTCATAAGTAT